>Ga0207015_1008_pt1 | contig 83126 bp, 85 predicted proteins | sample Alteio_BWMinCont_53_FD_153486 | JGI IMG/M metagenome (GOLD analysis project Ga0207015, IMG submission 153486) | Enriched cells from forest soil in Barre Woods Harvard Forest LTER site, Petersham, Massachusetts, United States -... | ecosystem: Environmental > Terrestrial > Soil > Temperate forest >...
GGGCCCGCGATGCAGGCACACTTTCGCAGGAGGAGAGACAGAAAGTCCTTAAGGAACGCCAAAGGTTTTCCAAGTTATTTCCAAAGGGCAGAGTTTGCTGTTAGGAGCTCTTTGTCAGCTGGAAGAGGGCGTCTGCGAGCAAACGACGCCCATGCCGCCGGCGCCAACCATTGCTATGATTTGCAGAGCGGAAACCGCCTTCTGTTCGACATGGGATGCGCCGTTCCGCCATTGCAACAAATCCAAACAGCGGACGCAGCAGACCTCGAATTTCTCGGCGTTTTTTTGAATTTTTAATCTGAATTATGTTGCTGCAATCACTTCGTATGGCCTCATCATTTCGTTGTCTTCGTGTTCCAGTATGTGGCAGTGCCAAACGTAGCGTCCCGCGTAACCTTCAAAATGAACGATGATGCGCGTCACCATACCCGGCTGCGCGCGCACAGTGTCCTTCCACCCCGCTTCGGAAGCGTCTGGGGCAACGGGATCTCCCGTAAATCTCAACCCCCGCTTACTCATGTATGAAGCCATGTCGAATCGCCTCCTATCCAGTATTTGAAATCGCACCAGATGAAGATGAATCGGATGGGAATCATCGGTCGGGTTGACCAGCGTCCAAATCTCGGTCGTGTTCAGCACAGGCTTTTCGGTAACAGGCTGGTGCCAATAGGTCCCGTTCAAGAGCATGAGAACGGGCTCCGCCACGCGATTTTGATATTCGTCGAGAGAAAGTAGCCGCGTCTTCACCGCTTGCGATTCCAGTATCTTCGGAACTGACCGCAAAGCCGCCGGCAGCGAACTCGTTTCGTTCGCCTTGTCAGCTGAAACTCGGAACTGCATGATCGCGAAGGCGTCACTCTTCAGAATCATCTTCTCGCCGCGATGCTCGCTGAAGTCCGCAATCAAATCCAGGCGCTCGCCTGGCGCAATCATCAACGCTTTCAGCGAAACTGGCGAGGGCAATAGCCCCTGGTCCGTTCCTATCTGGTAAAAAGACGCTCCGTTCTCGAAGGACAAATGGTAGAAGCGCGCATTCGAACCGTTCAACACGCGAAACCGATATTTGCGCGCCGCTACCTCAAGGTACGGAGAAAGTTTTCCATTCACAAGAATCCCGTCGCCGAAAAGCTCAGGTACCCATGGCGCATTCGGCTTGTCCGACACGGGATAAAAAAGTTGGCCTTCCGGCGTAAACAGGCGATCGGAAATCACGAGCGGAACCTCGAATTTACCCGCGGCCAGATTCAACGAATCCTCACCGCGGTCGCGAATCAAATACACACCAAACAGTCCCGCATAAATATTCAGTCGGTTAATTCCCATCGCGTGGTCGTGGTACCACAACATGGCCGCATCCTGTTTATTGGGGTAGTGATGCACGACCGACTTCCCCGCAGCAATCCAATCCTCCGGAAAACCGTCGCTGTCAGGCGCCACTTTTCCGCCGTGAAGATGCACCACGGTCCTCACTTCGGGCTGGTCTTTCCCTGCTCCACCGAGGTTGTGATCAATAGGTAGAAAATGTTTCTCGGGAAGCTCGTTCACCCACTCCACCATAATTTCCTGTCCGCTGCGAACATCAAACGTCGGCCCCGGGAATCCCGCGCCAAAACCCCACATGCGCGTGGGCTTCAGGTCGCGATGGACTTTCATTTCAAAGGCGCGCATGGCCATCCGGTAGTACGGCACCTTTGCCGACAGATTCGCCGAGCTTCCTCCGTATTCAGATGGTTGCGCAGTTGGCGGGATCGGAAGAGGGTCGACGAACTTGGCCAAAGAACTCGTGTTGAGAGTTGCAGCCTCAACTTCCGGCGCTTGAGCGAACGCGGCCCGAGGGTTCATCAATAACGCTGTGGTGGCCAAACTCGAATGGTGTAGGAATTTACGTCGTGTGATCACGCAGCTTCCTGAAGTTGCGAAAGATAACACGTAAAGACAACCAAGGCACGTGCGGCGCATTGCCACACGTGCCTTGGTCGCTCGTCGTAGGAGAACGCTCTAATACATATTTCTCTACTTTACTTCGCGGACGGATATTCCACTTCCCCAGTCTTATCGTTCAGAATAAACAACTCATCGCTCGGTACCTGCTTGAAGTCGAACATCTGGCTGATCGAGTTTGCGATGCCGTCGAACGAACCCTGTCCGAGGCGCTCTCCGCCCAGCCAATTGTCCTCCATGAACCGAACGGTCGAACTCTGATCCGTCATGGTGTGATCAACGAAGTTGTGTCGCGCCCACGGCGAAATAACCAAATAAGGCAACCGCGGCCCATACCCGCAACGGCCTTGCGCGTGAAGTGTGTTCGGGTTGATGCCGGGCAGCGCGGTTACTCCGGTTCCACAAGCTCCCGGACCAGTCAACGCGTCGTCTGCCGTAGCCGAAGTGTTCACGATTTGCCCCAGTTGGTGATCGTACCAACCGTCGGAGTCGTCATAGTTGATAACCACGGCCGTACTTGACCATTCCGGTTGGCTTTGCAGGAAATTAATCACGTCCACGATGAATTTCTGCTCATCCAGCGGGTCCGAGTAGCCTGCATGCCCGTCCTGATATCCGGGCGCCTTCAAGAAGCTTACCGCCGGAAAGTTACCGGCTTGCACTGCGGCGTAGAAATCCAGCGTGTCATACTGGTGATTTGCGCCATCCGTTTGTCCGATGGCAGCAATCGAACTAGGACGCACGTGTGTCGGGTTTGCAGTGGAAGGATAATACTGGAACGGTTGATGGTGTGGAATGTAATCGTTTTTGAGCATCCCGGTGATCGCCGAAGTTGTCTTTCGACCGCAGCCCGTGGTTCCATTTGGATTTACGATGCTGAGGTTAAAACCACCTTCAAAGAAACCCCAGGTCACGCCTGCCGTGTTCAGCAGGTTGCCGATATTCTGGCCGCCCATTTGAACCGTCTCGCCGGTTGTTGTGGAGCAAACATCTCCCACCGGATCGGCGTCGCTAATCAGCGTGAGCCCGCCGTTTCCGTCGCCCACAACTGAGCCTGTGCCGTTGTTATTTTCCGTCACTCCATTCGTCTGTCCGGAAACCAGATTCAGCGCTCCCGGTGTGGAAGGACCAAAGTTCGTATCGTAGGAGTTGTCGCTCATGGCGTAGTGCTGTGCATAGTTCCACAGTGCCGTAACAGTATTTCCGTCGTAGTAGCCCATCACCAAGCCGGTGGTGTCCGCGATTGGCGGTGCGCCGGGAGGCGGGCCGGAGGTTCCGGTGTTGGCCGGGAACAGATCCATTAAGCCGCCATCGAAAGCCAATTGCTCCGGAGTGTAATCGTGATCCTGGTCGTTGGTCGCGGCTTGCGAACGATCTAAACGGAACGGGTTAGTTGCGCCAGCGCCGTTTGCCGGATTCAAGTTGGGATTGCTATTCAACAACGCGTTCGTGGACCCGTTGATTGTGGGTGTCCCCGCTGCCGCGTGAAACCCCGGCTCTCCCGATGGGTTGGCTGCCACCGGATAGGTTCCAAAATAATGGTCGAATGAAACGTTCTCTTGAAAAATAATGACGAGGTGCTTGATCGGCGTAGCGGTCTTCAGGCTCTTGGCGGGTGGCGGCGGTGCAGCGCCCAGCATCCCGGGGTTGAGCAACATCCCCGCAAGTAATGTGGCACAAACTCTGCGCATATTTTCAAATCCTACATTTGGCTTCGTGACCTGTCGGAGGCCCCGGATAGCCTCCACGCACGAAGCGCAGGAAGCGTAGAAGCGCAAGGTTACGGCACAGTTAATCGGCCGTTTCGTCGGCGTGAACTTCTGTAACATTTCAGTCTGTTGGAAAGTAATAGGGAAACAGATAGTGGCGGTTATCAGGATGTGGTTACTTAAAGATAAAACGGCAACGCACGGAATGCCGTATGGACTTCGTCTTCGGATTATTCCTTCTTTTCCGACATGGTGAAGTTTACTTCGCTGGACTGCCCGGGCTTTACGTCCACCTTTTTAGCCCAAGTTGACGGCGCGCTGTAAATCGGTCGCTTTACTTCGGTTTGTGCCCCGACGTCCAGCACTTTAGCTTCGGAAAGAATTTGCCAGCCTTCGTGCCAGGCCACAATTTCGTAATCTCCTGGCGGAACGTCCGTGAGCTTGAAGAATCCGTGTTCGTCGGTGACGGCATAGTACGGATGTTTCACCACGATTACGTTTGCGTTCATCCACACGTGGCCGGCGTTGCATTTTAATTCCACCACGCCATTGCGCGGCAGCGATATCGGGATGTAGTGGTTTTGAAACGGAAACGGAATGTTGTTGGAAGCTGCGCCGGTCATCTGCACCGTGTGCAACACGGGATCGCTGTTCTTGATCTGCAATTTTCCGCCCTGCGGCACCAGCATGATGTGCGGAACGTAGCGGCAGGTTTTCTGATCGAGGTGGTCGCGAGCGTCGGGCAGATCCATAGCCTTGCCCTTGGTGACGTCTCTTAGAAACACGACTGTATTCGCCACGCCGCCGTCGGAATCAATTTCTAAGCGTTCAAGGTCGCGAACTTTCAGAGAATCCGGGTCGCAGAGTTCAGCATTTTTCGTGACGGGCAGTTTCGGAATCTTGGGAATGGGGCCGGTCCATTTTACGATGCCGGTGATGGTGCCGCCGTTTTCAACGGTAACCGCGGTGTAGTCGCTCTGGGCTTGCGCTTTTCCCGCGTGGCAGAAGGTCAACAGAAGAAGCGCGCTTGCGTATTTAATGAATCGAAACTTTTTCACAATTCTCATATCAACCTCGCAGAGGACTTGTGCACGACTATCCCCGGGAACTATCCCACCGGCAAAAATTTCCTATCGAATACGGGAGCCGACTTAACTTTTTTGAGGTCCGGCGCTTGCCTGGGCCTTCGACTTGAGGTTTTCGTCCTGCAAAATTCGGATCTGGTATGGCGCCTATAGGTATGGACGACGCACTCAAGCTTGCGCCAAGAACCTCCCCACGCTAAACGATACCCTCTTCAGAAAAGGACGGACGAACTCGTTGCGGGCGCTTTGTCTTATCGGTATATGATTCTTTGGATTCGGCCGGAAGTTCAAGAAACGGAGTTTCAGTGCGTGGTCGTGGGCACGGATCTTAGGTAAGCGATGATGTCCATGGCATCCTGATGATTTAAATGGTAGATATGCATCGGCGGACGGATGATCTCACCGTTCGGCCCCTGTCCCTTCTCCAGAATCTTCTCGCCGTCTTTGTCTGTGTAAGCAGCAAAGCCCGCCAGGGCTGGCGCCTGTTGCGCCCAGTTTTGGTCCGGGTGCACTGGAACGATCCACACCGGCGCGCCTTGTAACGCTCGAGAATTGTCCAGGTTGCCGCGCGCGTCGCGAGGTGTATGGCATTCCGTACAGCGCGCAACTTCTTCCGTTAAATATTTCCCCCGCTTGAGCCGAGTTTGATTTGGCGTTGTGCTAGCTGCGGCAGACTGCTTAGGAGTTTGCGTTGCTCGGGTTGAGGCGATCACTGCTCCCGCAAACAAAATAAATGCGATGAGGCACAAACTAGAAGGAGTTCTCATTTGATTTTAGTAGCACTTTTTGCGGGACGCGTCCAGCAAATCATTCGCATGCACGCAAACCGGCGACGCAGGTTCAGGGCGTCTTACGTATCCAAATGCGTGTAAAATGCCAGCGCTTATTTGTCGTCACTTGCACGGAAGGAGATTTGTGCGGAAGCAAATAATCTACCTCGCAAGCGTGTCTTTGCTTTTTGCAACCGGGGCGTTTGGGCAAAGCGTTGCGGCGCCGGGCGCCTCGACCCAAGTGGTGGCGATCAAAGCCGGGCGGCTGATTGATGTGGAAGGAGGGAAAGAGCTCAGCAATCAGGTGATCTTGATCCGCGGGAATCGCATCGATGCGGTCGGCGCGCAGTTGAATATTCCGGCGGATGCGAAAGTGATCGATTTATCCGGGATGACCGTGCTGCCCGGCCTGATTGATTGCCACACTCATCTAGCCGACGGAGCTCGTGACGGTGGAGATCCGCTTACTTATCTTAAGAAAACTGTGGCTGAAGTGGCGCTTGAGTCCGTGCCCAATGCGCGCCTCACGCTGGAATCCGGATTTACCACGGTTCGCGATGTGGGCGTCTATCGCGCGCTGGGCGATGTCGCGCTGCGCGACGCGATCGCTCGCGACGATATTCCAGGGCCGCGCATGTATGTCGCTGGCGCGTACGTAACAATTTCCGGAGGCGCGGGATCGCTAAGTGGATTTGCGCCGGATATCGTGTTGCCGTGGGATTTGCATTACGGTGAAGCGAATAGTCCGTGGGAAGTTCGCGCCGTAATTCGGAAGCTGACGAATGATGGCGTGGACCACATCAAGATCCTTTCGTCCGGCGCGGTGCTGGCGCACGGCAGCAATCCCCATTCGCAGGAATTTACGCTCGAAGAATTGAAAGCGGCGGTTGAGGAAGCCAGTCACTTCGGCCTTCGTGTAGAAGCGCATGCACATGCGGCGCAAGCAATAAAAAACGCGATTCTCGCCGGAGTGGCTTCCGTGGAGCACGCCACCATGATCGACGACGAAGGTATCGCGTTAGCCAAAGCGCATGGAACTTACCTCGACATGGATATTTACGATGAACAATGCATCGAGGAGGACGCCGCGCACTCGAATATTCCGTTGGAGTTTGTGCAGCACGATGTGCACCTTGGGCAAATCCAGCGTGACAACTTTCGAAAGGCTGTGCAGGCCGGTGTCAAACTGTCCTTCGGCACCGATGCGGGCGTGTGCCCCTACGATGTCGCGGCGAAGCAATTTGCGTTCATGGTGAAATACGGGATGAGTCCGCTGCAAGCAATTCAAGCGGCGACGACCTCCGCAGCCGATTTGCTGGAGCATAGCGATATCATCGGCTCCCTTCGCCCTGGAAAGTATGCGGACATCATCGCCGTGTCGGGCGTCCCGCTGCAAGACGTGCGCGTGCTCGAAACTGTCAGCTTTGTGATGAAAGAAGGCAAGATTTACAAACAGAAGTGAGACGATTCCAGAAGCGTGATCTGAATTACAGCCCGCGCGCAGAAACTACGAAGGCAATGCGGCAAGAGCTTTGCTGATGCGGTCGCCGAAGGAAGTCGCAAACACCGCCTGCCGCTCCGGATCCCCGAGATACGGATCAACAAACGGCCCGCCTTTGTCCAACACCAACCGGTCTCCCCAACCAACCAGCCCAAAAAGGCGAATCAGTTCCTGCGTAGCTTGTGAAATCGGTACGATGTAGGCAGGCTGCAGGAAATATTGCACGCGCTTTACAATCGTGGGCGCCAGTTTCCGCAACGCGTTATGCAATTCCGCGCGGTTCTCAATGGGACATTCCACCGCATAACTTGCAAAAAATCCGTGCTTGCGGAATTCATTCAGGCACAGGACTTCGTCAATCTTGGTGATGGCGTTTCCCATCGTTTTCACCAGCTCGTCGAAATACATGCGGGCCGCCACCGAACGCACCGTTCGGTCCTTCGTAGCGCGATAAAAATAATCGTTTTCCGATCCGCGTGGTGCGGAATCAAGCACAAGAACCTTAATCTGAGTGGGACGAAAGCGCGCGGCGAGATCGAGCCGCTCCTTTCGGGCCTGAACGTGCGCCTCATCGACGCGCGCCCCGCATCCTTCGCAAATTGGCACGCTTTTTTTGCCCTTTGCCAGGCAGTTACCAGGCCGCCCTCGGCGGCAAGAGAATGCCACGCGCATCACGTGAGCGCAAGCTGAGCTCGTTCCGGCCTGCCGAATCGTACATTAGCGCTCAGGGTCTATGAACCGATCTATATAAATCCACAACACCCGGCCCAGCCGGGTAACCGCAGGAACCGCTGGGAGAAACAATAAAATAGCCACGACACAGAGCTTCTCGAAGGACCAGTGTGTGAACGTCCATAGGATCGCGCCAATCACTGTCGTGGTGAGCATCGCTAAGGCATAATCAATGATCATGGCGCCAAGAAAATAGCCTTCTTCGCGTTCAAACCAGAGATGACAGACCGCGCATTCGTCATTCATCTTCGGCAAGCTGGAAAAAATGGAGGTCGGATAAATTTTGCCAGTGCGGCAGCGAGGGCAAAGGTGGCGTAAAATGCCTTGAAACGGGGAGATTTTGACGCGATCGGCCATGTCAAATCCCGCCTGGAACACCATGTCTTTTCAGCGCACTTTTTCCGCGGCAGGCCTCAGAGATGGATTGTAAAGAGCGGCTACCTCGTGCGCAATTTTATCCGGGTGCGAATGCTCGGAATCCAGATTGGTCAGCACAATGACGGTGAATCGGTCGTCCACATAGCGCGAGAGCTGCGTAGTAAAACCTTGCCACGCGCCACCGTGCTCGATCAGCCGGTGGCCATTTACTTCCGTCACCTCCCACCCAAATCCATACGGAGCAGTTTTCCCATCGTTCAAACGCACCGCTGACCACATCTGGTACAGACTCCCCTTCTTCAGCAGCGTATCGGTGTAAAGCGCAGAGTCCCACTTCGCCATATCCAGAACGTTGGTATAAAGCGCGCCGTCCGCCGTGGTGTTGAGCATCGGCGAAACCCACTCCTGGTTTTTGATTTCGCCATTCACCAGTCGATAGCCCGCAGCACGATTCGGAATGATGTCGGCTTCGCTGATGATTCGCGTCGAGGTCATCCCCAGTGGCCGAAAAATCCGTTCCTGCAGCGCGTCGCCATAAAACTGTCCAGTCACCTTATGAATCAGAATCCCAAGTATGACGTAACCGCTGTTGCTGTAGTTCCATTTCGATCCCGGCGGAAACTCCAGCGGCAATCCGCTGAACTTCGTAAAAAGTTCGTCTTCCGTGTAATCGCTGCGCAGATTGATGAACGCTGCGCCCTTCTTAGTCAGCGAATCCGATTCGTAATCGGGGATGCCTGAAGTGTGCGTTAGAAGATTCCGCACGGTGATGTTGTTCCAACTCGCCGGAGAGCCAGGAAGATATTTCCCAACAGGATCGTCGAGATGGATTTTCCCATCCTCAACCAGCATCATCACAGCGGTTGCCGTGAACTGTTTCCCCACCGACCCCGTCTGAAATATCGTCTCCGGCTTCACGGCGACATCAAGCTCGATATTCGCTAGTCCGTATCCCTTGGCCTTGACGATCTTCCCGTCGCCAACAATAGCAAGCGCAAGCCCGGGAATTTTCTCCGCGCGCATCTCCCCGTCTACATAAGCATCGATTCTTGCAGAAATCCCGTCGTCGGAGGAACCGGAATTTTGCGCTCGAACAGCAAACGGCGCCGCGATCGCAACGCCGATCAGAATAAACATCGCGAATCGAGCACACACCACCATTCTAATTCCGCATAATTGCTTCAATTTGCTCCTCGCGTACCGAGTTAAGGCGCGGGCTGAATCGGTATTCCAAACGGCGCCAGCGCTTCGCGAACCACTTTGCCTTCCCCCACTGCCACAATAGCCGCGCGTGACGCCGGAAAATATTTCTTCGCCGCCGCATCCACATCATCAGACGTCGTGGCCGCAATCTTCTTCCCGTAAATCCCGATTTCTTCCGGCGGCAAGCCCTTCACCCAGAGGTCCGAAAGCCCTTCCGCCACCGATGACCGACTCTGCAACCGAATCGCTTCTATGCCCACGAGAAAACGTTTCGCCTGCGTGAGTTCTTCCGGCGTAGGAGTGGTCGTGACCATGCGATTCAGTTCATAACTCATCTCGTTATAGGTCGCACCCGTCACTGCATTGCGAACGTCCGCGCGAGTTACGAAATCGCCGGCAGCCCGGTAAGTGTTCAGCTCTGCGAACGGCGAATACGTGTAGCCCTTGTCCTCGCGAATATTCAAGGTTAAGCGCGAACCAAACGTCCCGCCATAAATGGCATTCGCCACCACCGCCGATTCATAATCCGGATCGCTGCGCAACGGTCCCGCAGCCGCCAACTCAATCGTCGTCTGCACCGACCCGGGCCTTTCCACCAGGAAAACTGCATGTGCCGCTTCAGGATTTAATCGACCTATGTCTGCCATGGGCGATTCCGCCGGCGCCCTCCAACCCCCAAAGTTCGTTTTCACAAGTTCGAGCATTTTCTCGTTTCGAAAATCTCCCACCGCGATGAAAGCAGTTTGGTCCGGACGAAAACGCTGCGCATAAATCTTCCGTAAATTCGCCGGTGTTGAACCCGCAATCGATTCCTGCGTCGGAGAGATAACGTGATAAGGGCTGGTCCCGAAAAGCACTTTCGCGACCGCACGCGACGCAAGAAATGACGGATCGGCTTCCTGCTGCTGCAGCGAGTCTGCAAGATTTTTCTTGGCCAGGGCCACTTGGTCGTCCGGAAACGAGGCGTTCTGCACAATGTCGGCAAGAACCGCGATAGCCGGTTCCGCCTTGGACGCGAGAATCGTCGTTGAAACTTCGATTTCGTCTGGTCCAGCCGATGCGCTCAGGTCTCCACCGGCTCCCTGAAATTCCTCGGCAATTTTGCGGGCATTGCGCGATTTGGTTCCCTGATCGATCGTATTGGAGAGCAACTCGGATATCCCCGGCCGATCGCTTGGATCGGCTGCATACCCCCCGCGAATCACAACGGTGTAAGACAATTTTGGAAATCCCGGCTCGGACACCAGCCACACAGTAAGTCCGTTATCGAGTCGCGCGATTTTTACCGACGGCGCCTCGATCGGTTTCTCCGGTCCGTACGGTGGAAGATCCTTGGGCAACGGCGCCGGTTTTTGTGCAAAGGAGCACGGCGCATACAACGCCACAATCGCAACGATATTCAGAAACCTCACTGTGCACCTCCCGACTTCCCAGCGTCCGGACTCGCAGGCACCGGAACTCGATTGATAATCGTTCTGTTCGTGCTCACCAGATACTTCGCGGCAAACTCGCGCACTTGATCCGGCGTGACCTTGGTAAGTTCGTCCGGCATGTTGAACACGCTCTCGAAACTCCCGGTGAATAGCACCGCGTGTGAAAGCGCCGAAGCCCGCGTAATCGGAATTTCCAGCTGCCCGTACGAATCCGAGCGCATCTTAGTGACCACGCGATCCAAATCCTGTTGGCTCGGTCCTTTGGCGGACAATTCACGGATGGTCGCATCGTAGGCGGCAAGCAACTGGTCTTCCGTCACCTTCGGCGGATACACGATGAAGGAAACCATCAGCGTGGGGCCGTTGTATTCGAACGGATTGCCCAGCGGCCAGTTCACGCCGCCATCCACGGAGAGCGCCACTTGCTTTTCTTTCACCAGTGCTTGGTACAGACGCGATGCCTGCCCGTTATGGAGCAGTTCGCCGGTCACGGCTGCAGCCAGTGAGCTTGACGAACGTGGCGGCGGCATGCGGTAACCAATCGCCAGCGCCGGAACTTTCGCGAGTTTGTCCGTTTCTATTTCACGACGTTCCGCGGTCTGCGGTTTTTCTTCCATCGTCGGCCGGGGAGGTGTTGGCCGCGACGGAATACCGGCGAAATATTTCTCTACTTTCTCATAAACTTCGTTGGGATTCACATCTCCAACGATCGCCATCACCGCATTATTCGGCGAATAGTACTGTTCATAAAATTTCTGGACGTCCTCGATTCTCGCGGCATTGAGATCCTTGAAATCTCCGTAGAAATTGTGTGCGTTGGGATAGGTGTCGAACGCCTTGCCCGGCAGGTCGATGGCAAAGAAAAACCCGTATGGCTGGTTCATCACGTTTACGCGGACCTCTTCTTCGACCACGTTCCGCTGGTTTTCCAGGTTCTTGGTCGAGAAATCCAACGTCTTCATGCGGTCCGCTTCCAACCAAAGCAAAGGATCCAACGCGGACACTGGAGCCGTTTCGATGTATTCGGTGAAATCGTAACGAGTATCGCCATTGTTCGTGCCGCCGCCGCTCTCAATCACGCGGTCAAACACTCCCTTCGGCGAATTCGGAGTGCCTTCGAACATCATGTGTTCGAAAAGATGCGCAAAACCTGTGCGGCCTTCCGGCTCCAGACGAAACCCAATGCGGTAGCTGACGCATATTCCAAATGTCGGCGCGGAATGATCTTCGGAAACCACTACGGTCAGGCCATTCGGCAGCTTCTTCATTGAGGTGGGCGGCTTCCACTCTTGGGCGCCTGCCGAACTCGCGAAACATAAAACGGCACACAGAACGAATAAGCAAAACGAACGTTTCATAATTCCGCCTTTCCTTTTGAAGACGGCGTCGCCCCGGCAAGCCGCAAGGTTTCACGCTACAAAGCGCACGGTATATTACCGCGCACCTTGGGCAACGCCGATGTAAATTCTTTGTCTCCTGTGATACTTTCGCGGCGCACTTCGCTAGCACAAGTTCGCACGGGAAAGGTTGACGCAACCATGATTCGATTAAGAATGCGGGCAGTCCGCAAGACTTCACTGGCCGCATTGTTCCTGTTAATGTTGGCGCTGCCGCAGACGCCTCTCTTCGCGCAAACATCATCAATCGTGAAGTGGGAAGAGCTGACAGCATCCGACTTCGTAGTTGCCATACAGCGGGCTCAACTCACTTGCATACTCCCGATTGGCATCCTCGAAAAACACGGTCCCCACCTCCCTCTCGGCACCGACCTGCTCAATATCAGGCACGTTTCCCTCGCCGCCGCGCAGCAGGAGTTTGCCATTGTTTTCCCCGAATATTATTTTGGACAGATTTTCGAAGCGCGCCACGAACCCGGCACCGTTGCTTACAGCGCAAAAATTCAACTCGAGCTTTTGCAGGAAACCACCGACGAGATGGCGCGAAACGGCTGCAAGAAAATCGTTATTGCCAATGGCCATGGCGGCAATGAGGACCTGCTTCCCTACTTTGCGCAAACCCAACTCGCCACGCCGCACGATTATGTGGTTTATGTCTTCCCGTTGCCGGAGCACCTCGACCAGCCCGGCCGCCCCTCGGTGAAAAATCCGGCTGACATGCACGCGGGCGAAACCGAAACGTCTCACATGATGATCTCGCGCCCCGATTTAGTTCACATGGACCGCGCCAAGGACGAATCGGGCGCCGATCAGCATCGCCTGAATCTGCCCGACACGCTGTACACCGGTATCTGGTGGTACGCGCGCTTCCCCAATCACTATGCCGGTGAAGGCGCGGCGGCCACCAAAGAACTCGGCGAATTCGACATGAAGGAATGGATCAGCGAACTTGTAACCGCGCTGCGTGCGGTGAAGTACGATACTGTAAGCCTCCCGTTGCAAAATGAATTTTACGAGAAGGCCAAGCATCCGCTTGGGACTAAATGAGCCACTAAGAATTCTCAGGAGAGAAAATTGTGAAGCGCTTTTTGCTCGCCTACGTTCTTGCCGCTCTGATAGCCGGCCCAGCTGGGACGCCAGAATATTCGATCCAGGCAATACGTTACGCCACCTCGCCCGACGTGCCGGTGTCTGAGCTTGTGATCGGCGCTCATAAGGACGAGAAAATCGACATCGCCATGGTTATTTGGCTGATTCGTGGCGGAGGCCACACCATTCTTTTCGATAGCGGCTTCCACCGCGACACTTTTATAAAGGATTTCCCGATGAAGGATTATTTGCGCCCCGATGAAGCCGCGCGCCTTGCCGGCGTGAAGCCCGAAGAGGTCACCGACTTGGTCATCAGCCACGCGCACTGGGATCACCTGGGCGGCATCGATCTTTTCCCGAAGGCTAATGTGTGGATTCAGAAGGACGAATATCGCTACTACACCATGGACGCATGGCAACCCGGCGGAGACCACGGCGGCATCGATCCGGAAGACGCCAAGCAATTAGTGCAATTGAACACCGAAGGACGCATCCGTCTGGTCGATGGCGACAACGTGGAAATTTTCCCCGGCATTTGCGCGTACACCGGCGCGCGCCACACGTACGCTTCCCAGTATCTGCGCGTCGAAGGAAACCCCACGTTCGTCCTGGCCTCTGACAATTGCTATCTATATCGAAACTTGTCGTCTCATATGGCCAGCGCGACTTTCACCGATGCCGACCACGCTGCGAATATCGCCGCGCAATCGCGAATGATAGAGCTTGCCGGCTCGCCTGATCGCGTGGTGCCCGGCCACGATACTCTCCAGTTTCAGAAGTTCCCCACCGATGGACGTGTGGCCACCATCAAACCAGCGATCGATCATTAAGCGATGAAAAGACTATCGTGCAGGATGAAGTTGCGTGTGGCCTGAAGATGGAATTGCTCGCGCCTCAATTAGCCGCTGCGAGCGAACGTGACGATGGCGTTCCAGAAGATGTTTCTGCGCGCGGCGTCCCCACGAGCGCACAAAATAATAATTCAAAGTGCCGCCAAAGCCCGCGCTAAGAACAGGAATCAGTCTGCCGGACCACTTCTCAGCCACTTCCGCCCCGACTTTCACCGCGATGCGATCGATAATTCGCGGAACCAGACGCTCGATGGCTTGCTTCTCCACAAAATCGCGTCCCAAGTCGAGTCCCGCCGCGCTGGCTGCGGCGATCCACAGGCTGTTCACTTCGTCTTCGGTGGAATATTCGAACCCGTATACCAAACTTAATTTCTGCAACATTCGAATAGTGATGGCCGAAAGAATTCCCGCATCCGGGATGATCGTCAACATCCCGCCCATTCCCAAACCCAAGCCCTCCAGCGTCGCCGTCCTGGTGGAAGACTTGATGATGCGGTTGGCGATCGGCGTAATCACTTCCTCGCCGAGATAGAACATGTCGCGCCAGGACTCAATCGGCAGCTTGTGTGCGCGCTTGATGTGTTTCAGGAATTTTTGCGGATCAACTTGGACCGTTTCGTAAGCTTTGCGAAATCCTGCAGCGGTAGAAGTCTGCATCAACCGGGCGAGCGCTGAATCTTTTTTTCGTAGTGGCATGCTAATTTGATGCGCCGAGCCGTACCCAGGTAACGCAGGCTCAACATGCGAATTCAGCATAGCAGGTTTGCGCCCAGCCATACAAAAACCAGTTCAACGCGACCGTAACTGGCGCGCGAACCTAAGCTAAACGGTCGCTAGTCAGCTCGCTCCCGCGCCTACCAGGTGAATCTCGCCCTCAGTTGCATGTGCCGCGAGCCGCCGGAGCCGATCACCGGGTTCGAACTCGCAACGTCAGGCGTAGCGATCACGGTCCCAACGTTGCTGGGACTGAACAAATCGATGGTGCCATTCTCCCTGAAGCAGCCAGCGTTCGCCAACATGTTCACCGCACCCTGCCCACCCGCTTTCTGTGCAACAGCAATGCATTGAGGATTCCCGCCGGTCAGGTTACCGCTGGCGTCGGTCGTAAAATCGGTTTTATACGCACGACTGTCTAGATTTCACATACTCGCGGGAGAGCTATTTCGGGGACCCACTTACTGCGCGGATAAAGCTTGAACTGATTCAGATTTCTTCGCGGGATATAGCGACGCGAAAATCGCGAATGCCAGCAGCGTGCAAATGAAATCCAACGCGCTTCCTTCCGGCCCCACCGTGCCTCCCGTCAACCATCGTGGCCCGTGAAGGCTGGAATTCAAAAGATGGCCCGTTGCCATCATGCCACTATCCGGGACCGAGTAGATAAACGTCTCGGCGAAATCGCCAGCCCCGTGCAGTCCGATCGCGAACCACAAATTTCCCGTACGACGCAGCGTAAAACACGCAAACAGCGCAAACAGCACCACCGAAAGCGCTCCAATCCAATCCTCGCCCGCATTCGAAAGATGCACTGCTCCGAATAGTGCAGACAGAAGAATTGCTGCCGGCCAAAACCCCATCCCTGTCGCCAGCGTGAATAGTGCATAGCCGCGATATAAAAATTCCTCCGAAATCCCCACGAGCAAAAATATAAATCCCCAAATGGCCGCGTACTTTAGAATCGCCACTTGTGATAGGGCCAGCCCTCCAAAAGAAAAACCTCCCAGCGCGCGCATGATCATAATCTCGGTGGACACCAGCGCGAGTCCCCCAACAATTCCCTGCCAGAATAATTTTCCAAACGCCCCTTCGAGCGGGATGCCGTAGCTGAACGAGTCCTGCTTTTCAATGCGGCTCATGATGAACGCGGCCAGAAATGCCAACACCGTCTGCGAAACTTCCGCAACGAATCCGAACATAGGAGTAATGACGCCCGCTTGTGCTTGATTCCCCATTGCAACGATCGTCGGGTTCTTCGCTAGAAGAAATTGAAGGCCAGTCTGCATCCCCATGAAAAGCGCCACAAAAATAAAGAAGCGCCAACCCGCGCGAATCCCGTTAGGCCCCACAAATATCGTGCGCAACACAGATGTCTTGGGCCTTTCGAAACTCGTTTCCGTCATTTTAGGTTCCGTCATTCTTCGCCTGCCCTCGCGCTGGTTGATGCCGCGCCCGCAGCATAATTCAACTCCAGGCATACCGCAAAGACCGACACATTCGCCCTTGCAGAGTCGCCAAAGCGCCATGAATAATTCCCAATCTTGCTGGAAATCCAACCCGCCCGCTCGTCCTTGGGTGTCAACGCAAAGTAGAAATGTCCGGGTTTTCGCAAGATAGAAATGTCCGCTTCCATGGCCTTCTCCGAGGGTGACTGCAGGTACATGGTATTTGGGTGTGATTTTGTTTTTGGGTCTCTCTGTTCTTTCCGCAAGTCCTGGAGGCCGTGGGTCCGGAAGGATTGCGGTCGCTCGCGACGGTTCTGGACAGGAGCGCAGGTGCAGAAAGCGCCCCTGGTAGCGCAAACGGTGGCTTCCATCCAACCGCCGTTCGATCTCTACCGCAGCTCCACAAAGCCCTGCGCAAACTTCTTCCCGCGCTACCTCCCAGCGATTTCCGTCCCAACTGACCGTGTGGTCCGGAGCGACTTGGCGGGCCACACGCACGCTCAGAATTTCCTCCGGGTGATGTTCTGGCCCCAGTCGTCGATTCCCGCCAGCCGCATTTCCTTCACCAGACGGTCCTGAAGAGTTTCAAACTATCGCCCTCCTCCGCAACCATCCTGAGTCCAAAAAACGTCAGAGACGCAACCAACCATTTTCGCGACGAATTTGTAGGAGATCACCTTCAAGAATTGAGGCGGCGTGGACCACTGACAAACGGATTGCCACGCTCGTAAAAACGAAGAAGCCTGTGAGCTTCCACCCTGATTCCAATGCGCACGCTGACTCCAATCTCCCCCGTAGGTTTCGCTTCAGTACCCAACCAAAGCGGACCTTTGGCACACAAGTCCACCCCGTCCAAACTTCGAGTAATGCGCAACGCCGCAGCCAGCCGCCCAGGCCCGCGCGAAAGTTCAGTCAGAGGCGCCGCCTTTTTGTCGGCGCTGTCGGCCGATCTGTTGCCACGCCCTCTTCTCGACGGTTTTTCGGCGCGATGCAGCTGCATCCAGTCGATCCCTTCGAGCGGCTCCAACCCGCGCAAAAGAATCCCTTCACCGATTCCTTCGCGCTGTCCGGAAACGTTCAGCATGAAATGGTTGCCATAAATAAAATAAACGTACGCGTGGCCGCGCTCCAGAAAAAGCGTCCGGTTGCGCGGCGTCACTCCGCGAAAGGCGTGGCAAGCCGCATCGCCGACGAGGTAGGCTTCGGTCTCGACGATTCGCCCGCTGAGCCGCACATGCGGCAAGTCATGCACCAGCGTCTTCCCGATCAGGAAACGCGCCAGTTCGACGGTATCCATTGGCAGCTCGCTGCGACGAAGGGGGCGAATGCGAATTTTAGTGCGAGCGAGCGTCATGCGTTTCGTTCTATCATACGAACGGTTCGCGCGCGGCTCACATTATTTCTGGATCCCGCTGGTGAGATAGATGAACGACAAAATCCCAGATAAAGACCAAGCTTGGCCGGAGCTCCCGTTTGCGGAGTGGAAAGATACTTGCGCTACTCTGCACATGTGGACGCAGATCGTTGGAAAAGTGCGGCTGGCGCAAAGTCCGCTAATCAATCACTGGTGGGAAGTTCCGTTGTACGTTTCGGCGCGAGGGCTAACCACGTCGTCGATTCCCCGCCCCGGAGGAAATTTCGAGATTAGTTTTGATTTCATCGATCACCGGCTCGATGTCAGGACCAACCTCGGCGAGTCGAGAACGATTTCCCTGTATCACCGGACCGTAGCCGGATTCTATCGCGAGTTCATGGAGATGCTGCGCTCGCTGCGTATCGACGTAAAAATCTGGCCGATGCCCGTAGAAATACCGAACCCCATCCGCTTCGACCAGGATGTAACCCACGCCCGCTACGATCCCGCTTACGCCAATCGCTTTTGGCGGATTTTGGTCACGCTGGATTCGATATTCAAAGAGTTTCGCGGAAAATTTATTGGCAAGGCCAGTCCAGTGCATTTTTTCTGGGGAAGTTTCGACATGGCGGCCTCGCGTTTTTCTGGCAGGCGAGCGCCAGAGCGTCCCGGCGCGGACAAAATAACCAAGGAAGCGTATTCGCACGAAGTGAGCAGCGTGGGATGGTGGCCGGGCGGAGGCGACGTAACGAGTCCGATGTTCTACAGCTATATCGCCCCAGAACCATCTGGATTTCGCGAAAGCGCTGTGCGTCCGTCCAAAGCCTTCTTCGACGCAAAACTCGGCGAATTTTTGCTTTCGTACGACGACGTCAGGACGGCCACTGATCCCAAGGCGGCATTGCTCGATTTTTGCCAGAGCACCTACGAAGCCGCCGCCATAAATGCCAAGTGGGACCGCGAATCCCTCGAGAGGAAACCCGCCTAAAGCAGCTTCCTGTTCCTATCGCAGCTTCAAAAATGTCGCCAAAATAGTACTAGATACTCTTTCCCTACACGCTCCACGCTAGTCATAGATGTTAGCGCGGCCGCTCTCTTATGATTCAAACAGCAGCGCCATGGACCAGCCGACCAATCCGGGTAGAGGTGTCTCCGGCGCAGGTGTGCCTACGCCGCGCCATTCTCGCGGCCCAAGCGGGAGCCACGATACTGTTTTGCTCAGCGACGCCCCCGAGAATAATTTCGCCGAAACCGTAGTCGCGCCCGTAGCGCCATTCCAAGTTGCAAACCTTAGCTCCACCGCCCTTGCCGCGCTCAGCAAACGCTACGACATTTTGGGCGAAGCCGGACACGGTAGCATGGGCAACGTTTACAAAGCGCGCGACCGCGAGACCGGGGAAACCGTCGCGCTGAAATTGTTGAAACCAGAGATCGCTTCCGACCAGGCCATGATGGAGCGGTTTAAGAACGAGCTTCTTTTCGCGCGCAAGATTACGCACAAAAATGTTTGCCGCATGCATGAATTCAATCGTGTAGGCGGCATCGCTTACACCTCGATGGAATTCGTGGAAGGCGAGAGCCTGCGATCGGTGCTCAACCGATTTGGCGGGCTGCCTCAGCGCAAGGCCGTGAATCTGGCTTTGCAAATTTGTTCAGGGTTGAAGGAAGCGCATGCGCAAGGGATCGTCCACCGGGATTTAAAGCCCGAAAACATTATGGTGGACGCCAACGGCAACGTGAAGATCATGGATTTTGGCATCGCGCGTTCGATGGAGGCGGTAACGCGTATGACCGGATCAATGGTCGGCACGCCGCAATACATGGCCCCCGAGCAGGTTGGCGGGAAACCAGTCGATTACCGCACCGATATTTACTCGCTGGGATTGATTTTGTACGAAATGTTTACGGGTTCGGCGGCGTTTCAGGCCGATAATCCCGTCGCGGTTGCGCTGAAGCAAATGCAGGAAGAGGTAATTCCTCCACATCAGATCGATCCGGCAATCCCTGCATATATTGAACGAACGATCTTGAAATGCTTGTTGAAAAATCCGGTAAATCGCTTTCAGACGATCGCACAACTGGAAAACGCGCTAAATGGGTCGGAGGGGCAGAATCCCGCTAGTGCCGCGTCGCCCGTTCGAGCGGCAAACGTGCCAAGAGTTGTAAGCGCGCCTGCCACTGCGCGCAGCGCGACACCTTCGCTGCCGCCCGCAGCAACACAACGTAGAGGAGTTTCACCGATTGTTTGGATCCTGCTGGGCGCAGCAATGGTCTTAGGCGCGCTCGGAGTTTTGAACGGTATCGCCAAGAAAAAAACGGCCGTAGAGATGATTCCGCCACCGGCTGCGCTTCCTGCGCCGGTCCCACCAGACTTTGCTTACGTGAGTTCGCCAGCGAAAAGCTCGGCGGCTGTTTCAAAAGTGAAGCCAGCAGACGCAGAGCCCTCCAACTCGATGTCGTCTGCCGACCCCGGCAGCGAACTTACAGTTGCGCCGTACACGAATTTCAAACCTGAGGTTGCGAAGAACAACGCAACACCGGAGCCAAAATCGGAGCGCCAGCCCCCGGAAATTTTCCCGCGCATGGAAACAGGGCCGGTCAAGAAACCCTTTAGACCGTCGCCTGGCGCGGCGGCCGCAACGCTTCGCGCCGATGCAGCCGCGAAAAACAGTAGAAAGAATCCTGCAGCAAAGAAATCCGCGCAGCCTGCACCTTCAAATTCACCCGTTACGGGAGCTTCAACGGCGGAAACCTCGAAAGCTTCGTATTTATGGGTGGGCCGGTTCCAGCGAGAAGATCGCGCCAAAGCGGCGGAGAAGAAGATCTCTGCGTTAGGCCTGCCTGCGGCGGTGCTCCCGAAGCATGGTGACGACGGAGATTTTTACATAGTTTACAGCGGACCTTATCTGAACGAAAAAATTGCAGGTGCGATGGAACAACTCGAAGCGAAAGGTTTCTCTAACGTGCGTGCAGTACCTCTTCCGCTGGCCGATAAGAAGGCGAAACAATGACGACAATAAGCTTACAGGAGTCAGCGACGATGCAGACCGCATTCGGGGCGCGCAGCGACACCGGGCGTGCTCGCGGAAATAACGAAGATAGTTTCGCGCTCGCTCCTGAGCTGAATCTGTTCGTGCTCTCGGATGGAATGGGCGGCCTCGCAGCGGGTGAGGTCGCGAGCAAGTTGACCAGTGAAACTGTTATCGCTCATTGCCGCGAAGCGGCAGTAAATCCGTCGCTGCCGTTGAACGGAGAAGAGCTGGATGGAATGTCTGCGCATTCGAACAGATTGGCCAGCGCGATACGCACCGCAAACCGCGTGGTGTACGCGGCCGCTCAAGGCAGTGAAAAGAAACGCGGCATGGGCGCAACAGTTGTGGCTGTGTGGTTCGTGGACGAAGTGCGTGTAAGTATCGCGCACGTTGGTGACAGCCGTATTTACGGGCTGCGTGGCGCCGATTTCGTGCAACTCACCGAAGACCATTCGTTCGTAGCGGAACAGGTCCGGCGCGGCATGATGACCAAGCACGAAGCCGAAAACAGCAATATGCAAAGCGTGTTGTTACGCGCTCTTGGTGTAGAGCCGCAAGTGCAGGTCGATGTTTCCGAAAAAGATTTGTTGGAGGGTGACACTTTGCTGCTCTGCTCGGATGGGCTGACGCGAGAGCTTTCGAACGCGCAAATTTCCGCAACGTTGGCAGAAATCGAAGATCCTCAAGAGGCGGCCGAGCGGCTGATTGAGATGGCGAACGAAGCGGGCGGCGGAGACAACATCACGGCGGTGGTTGTCCGCTATGTGCCAAAACCGCGAGGGGCGTTCAGGCGAATCGGGAAATGGTTTAAGGGGTCCGAAAATCGGTGACTGCGCAGCACTCGGAACTGGGTGCGCGACGATTGAAAATCAGGAGGCGCTACCATGTCAAAATTAGTTCTTAAATTCGAGAGTTCAGTATTGAAAGAAGTAGCTGTGGGGACAAAGGAAGTGAGTATCGGTCGCTCGCCAGAGTGCGGAATCGTGATCGACAACCCAGCGGTATCGAACTATCACGCGCGTGTGTTCAGCGAAGAAGGGCGCATGATGCTGGAGGATTTTGGAAGCTTGAACGGAACCTTTGTGAATGGGCAGCGCGTGAAGATGGTCACGCTGAAGCCGGGCGATTCCGTTGCCATCGGAAAACACACTATCGTTGTTACGGACTCGAGCGAAGTCAGAGGAACCGCGCCGGGCGGTTCGAATGGCAACGCCTGGCCCACAGTTCCGAAAATTAACGAAACGGTGATGCTAGATACGAAAGAGCGTCGCGAGTTTTTGCGTCAGGTGGCGGCAGCAGGAGAGAGCGCACAGGTAGCGCCGGGCCGATTGAAATTACCAACACTGCTGGTGCGCAAAGGCAAGACCGATTTGAAGGAGTACACCCTCAGCGACAAATTGACCGTCATTGGCAAATCCGCCATGGCGACGATCAAGCTGAAGGGATGGTTTGCTCCTAGAGTTGCAGCGCAGATTACTCGCCGCGAGGACAATTCGTTTTATATCGGCAAGGCTGAGAAGATTCCGACGGTGAACGGCGTTTCGATTGCGCAACCAACCAAACTGTCGTCCGGCGACGTGGTTGAGGTTGCGGGAATCGAGCTGGAATTTATCTTCCGCGACTGACGCGAGGCTCGGAAACCGCTTTTTCATCTCGGGCGTTCTGTGTCGGCAACTTCAGTTACCATCCCGTTGGTACTACGGTTCTATAGGCATCACCTTCCGCGCCCGCTAAATTTAGGATGTTAAGGGCCCCTCACTGATCGAGACTTGGGAGGTCAACCCATGGCCACAGCTACACTTATCGCGCCGGAGCCGGCCGTTTCATCTCCGCCCAAATCGGGTCGGAATTTGCGACGGCGCGAGCGGCTGAAGATATCGTTGCCCCTGGAAGTCCGGCCATTCGACGCTCGATTTGCAGAGATTGCGGATGTGGGCGAGGTGCTGGACTTTACGCGCGATGGACTCTACTTTGCGACCTGTATGCCCCATTATTTCAAGGGGATGCGGCTGCTTGTGACCTTCCCGTTTGGGGAGAAGATCTCAGCACACAAAAAGTTTCTGGGCTCTATCGTGCGGATGGAGAATCGCCCTGACGGGACCTTGGGAATTGCCGTCCGATTTCTGCTTTAAATCGTCTTCACGTTTCCGTTTAGACATCGCGCCGGGGATAGCGCTTGTACGTCCGTCTGGCCGCAGAGACAATATTAATTAGCAGCCTAACGGCCGGCGCTTGGGGGAACGTAGTTCAGCCGAGCTGTCGCCGGACGCAGAAAGCTAAGGACACCGTGATGCAAAGCTCAAGTGACAAGAAGAAGGGTCTTGGGGCTCCTTCGCCCGCAGTTCAAGAAGCCGAACGGCGCATTGCGGAGCGCCACATGTTTACGGCTGGTGCGGAGGTTGTCGAGCTGAAGTCAGGAGCGCGCTTCTCGACACGTACGACTGACCTTGGACCGGGTGGCTGCTTCGTTGACACGACGGTTCCCTTCCCAATCGGGTCAAACGTTCGGATCACTTTGAACAAGGGCACCAAAGCATTTGCGACACCGGGCACAGTGGTTTATTCGCAGCATGGATTGGGTATGGGCATCGCTTTCACCGAGCTGGATGCGGAGAAGCGACTGGAACTGGCGGACTGGATAGCGGGCGTTACTGTCGAGCGTCCTGCGGCACACGAAGTGGCACGCGCGCCAAAAGATTCGAATCCCAGCAAGGGTCGTGAGTTTGTGGCGCTAGTTCGGCTAGTTCGACTCATGATTGGAAAAGGCATTTTGACCGAAGCCGAAGGCGCTTCTGTCTTGCACGATCCCGTTCTGTAGTCACCGCGCGGTAAAAAATCCGGCCTGGCGACCTGGGGTGAAGCTCCAACCCCGCCTAAATGTTCATTTTGGGATTTTTTGACGATTCCTGCCGATTCAGGAAAGAAATGCTTAGTTCACGTCAGATTTACATTCCGTTAGTATATTAAGTGCTTTATTTTGTTCGTCCTCCTCGCCTACGCGATGGCAATTGGAGTGCAGCCCATGACCGGGGGTATCAATGGGAGAACGAAGAAAAGCAAGACGATACGAGCTTTACCTTCCGGTACAAGTCTGCCTCCCACGCCAGCGGCCGGTTGAATTTTATACGGGCCAACTCCGCGACGTCTCACGCTCAGGTATTTTCTTCCATTCTCATATTCCACTCGATCATGGAGCCGCCCTAGAGCTAACTTTTTCGTTGCCGGCTGAGAGGGACCGCGGAACCTCGGTGTTAGTGCGTGCCAGTGCGAAGGCCTTGCGCGTGTCGGAGTTGCCTGGCGATGGCGTGCCGGTGTATGGAGTTGCAGCGACCATCGACCGGATCGATTTTGTGCGGCCGGTTGTTTCCAGCGCAGCATAATTATCGGGCGATTCAATCTACCGAAATTGATTCCTGGAAAAAGAAGGCGCGGTTCTTCGGAGCCGCGCCTTTTGTTTTGTCTGCACTGGCATGGGGAAAACTCCGGTCATGTAAGTGTACTTCAGACTCTACAGTGCGGTTACAATAGAAATCGTCATCGGAAGATTCCATGCCCAAAGCAAGCGAAGCGCAGCGAGTGTTTGAGTTAGAGCGCGAAACCTTGTGCGCACTTTGCATACGCGGAAGCGCTAACGCGCGGCAAACTACTGTGATGCGCGAATTGTCTAATCACGTCTGGCAGGATGCCGAACACCGTGTGGTATTCGAAGCGATTCAAAGACTCAGCAGCAGCGACCCGAAACTTTTGCAAGAACAGCTCCCCGCGCAAGCTACGCGCATGGGGTTTCCGGACGTGAGCTGGGACAACTACTTCGCGCCGCAACCAGAAGCGGAAATCGATTTCGTTTCGTTGGTAGGTGAATTACTCGCTGCGCCGAAAGAAAAGAAATCTTAAACAAAAGAAGAAATACCCGTCTGAAGCTCTCTGCCCCGGCTGGCGCTCCGAATCGCTTATTTGCCGGTTAAGCCAAAGGCGCGGGAATGAAATTCCAGCGATACCGGAAAATGGTCCGCCACGTAATTCCAGTCGTGGCCGCCGGGATATAAATGGAATTCGTTGGGGATGTCGCGAGAGTCGAGTAGTTCGTGGAACGCTTTCGCTCCGGCGTCGAATCCGTAGTCGTCTTCGGTGCCGCAATCGAAATATATTTTCAATCCAATCGGGCGCGCGCCACTGTTAACAATAGTGAAGGGATTGTTTTGCCTCCAGTAAGCAGCGGCGGGCGGCGAACCGAAAGCACTGCCGAGAATGCGGTTGAGGATGGCTCCCTGATAGTCCGAGGCGCTAACGGTCGGGAGAGTCGCCAACAGTGCCGCGCTATGTGCACTCACCGAACCAAATAATTGCGGGTAGCGAAGCGCAAATCGAAACGCGCCGTAGCCCCCCATGGAAACTCCGCTCACGCCGCGATGTTCGCGACCGGCGTGAATGCGATACTGCTTCTCTATATAAGGAATGAATTCGTGAATGAAAAAATCTTCGTAGCGCACTTTTCCATCGCGCGAGTTGATATAGAAACTTCGGCCGGCATCTGGTGTGACGATTAGAAATTCGCCGATTTGCTTTTGCGACCACAGATCGTTTATTAAATCCATCCCGCCTGAATTAACCAGAATTTCCGAATTGGAGCCTAGGCCGTGAAGGAAATACAGCACCGCATAATTTTGCTTACTGGAATCGTAACTCGGCGGAAGGAGGACGCAATATGGAACGGGGTGGCCGAGAATTTTACTCGGCATGGACCGGCATTCGCCGCGTCCGAGCGCAGCAGCTTGCGTTGTCGAGGAGATCACGCACCAGCCTGACCATAGAATTAAAAAAGAGCAGAAGACACTGGGCTTGGAAACTATTCCGCGATGGCGCGCGTGAGTTGGGTGCGCACAGCTACTCATACCTTAGAGCCTCGACGGGATTCAGTTTTGCGGCGCGCGACGCCGGATAAATACCAGCCGCGAGACTTACTACGATCGAGAACGCGATGGCACTGGCCACCATCCACCAGGGCACGGAAGATAAATCGATCGGAGGGAGGTCGCGTTTGTGCAAATACACATTGGTCCCGAATGTAAGCGCAGTACCAATCAGCCAGCCAAGTGTGACGCCGAAGATGCCGCCGAGAAGTCCCATCACGCCGGCCTCGGCGAAAAACAGCCGGCGAATATCGCGGTCCGCGGCGCCTAGAGCTTTCAGGATGCCGATTTCGCGGCGGCGTTCGAGAATCGCCATCACCAGGGTATTGACGATGCCGAGCGACGCAACCGCCAGCGCCAAGCTTCCGAAAATTCCCAGGAATAAATCGAAGACCGCAAAGACTAGCCGCAAACTTTTTGTGGCATCGAGAAGCGAAAAAGTGCCATAGCCCATTTGCTGGATCGCGTCTTCTACACTTTTCACTTGCGAAGGACTTTTCACGCGCACCGTCAGGCTCTCGTATGTTTGTTTGGAGCTGGAGCGCCGTAACAGCCCGCGCAGGTCATTGGCTTGGGCGACGCGCAGAATTTCGGCGACTTGCATCGGAATCAGCAGCCGTCCGCGGCCAAATGACCCCACGCTTGTTGCGGGTTCGGTCTCGACAATGCCGATGATGTGGAAAGTCTTTTCGCGCGGAAGGATCGAAAATCCGGGCGATTGTCCGGTCACTTCATCGGTAGAGTTTGCAGATGGTTTGTCAGGGTCACTTTTCTTCGGACTTGGCTCGGCGGGCAACGCTTGACGCTCCGCGTAACGCAGTACGAGGTTTTTTCCGATCAACGAATCAGGCTGGTTGGAAAGATCCTTCGCGAATTCGATCTGAAGAATCGCCTCGTCGGCATCCGGGCTGGAAAAGAAATTCCCTTTCATGCCATCGAAGGCGCCTTCTGTTTTTGCCGAGGGCGGAATTCCAGCGACGGTCGTGGAGAACGGCTTGCCTTCAAATTGTATTTCGGTGGGAAAACGAATCTCTGGATAAACTTCCACGACATTTGGGAGGGCGGCAATTTTCTGGCGCGCTTCGTCATCGAGGATCTTCGCCGGTTCTCGGGTTGCCGTTTCGGACTGTGCGGGGCGTCCGAAGCCTCGCTGATTCGCGCGCGAACTTACAAAAACCGCGTCGAACAGGCCCGACTTCGATAGCTTTTTGTTGGCGAGCTCCTGCAATCCGACTCCCAGCGATAGCATGGCAACGAGCGATGCGACGCCTACAGCGATGCCGAGCGTGGTGAGCGAATTCCTCAGCAACGCTTCGCGGAGGTTGCGGGCGGCTAGTTCGGTGAGGTCGCGCGTCTTCATATTTTGTTTCCGTCACTCAGCAGTTTTCCGTCTCCCATGGTGACGATGCGATGGGCATAGCGCGCCGCACGATCGCGATCGTGGGTGACCATTACAATAGTCATGCCAAGCGATTCATTAATTTCCTGCAAGAGATGAAGGATGGCGTCGCCCGTAACGCTGTCCAGATTTCCGGTGGGCTCGTCGGCCAGCAGAATTGTGGGGCGATTTACAAGAGCGCGCGCCAGCGCGGCGCGCTGCTGTTCTCCGCCAGACAATTCACTGGGGCGATGCGTCAAGCGAGCGGACAGGCGGACGCGTTCGACAGCTTCGCGCACACGGCTGGGGCGTTCGTCGCGATCCACTTCAGCCAAACGCAGCGGGAGTTCCACATTTTCTTCCAGCGTCATGCGCGGAAGAAGATTGAACGCCTGAAAAACCATGCCGACGGTGTGGTTGCGATGTTGCGCGAGGTCTGCGGAGCTCATTTCCGCGAGATTGCGCCCGTGCGCAAAAATCGCGCCGGAAGTGGGACGATCCAGTCCCGCCATCAAATTGAGCAGAGTGGATTTTCCGGAGCCGGAACTTCCGAGCAGCGCTACGAATTCTTTTGGTCGAATGGCTACAGTGACGTCATCGACCGCATGCACCAGCGCGTCACCCATTTGATAACTTCTGGAGACCCGGTCGGTTCGGATTGCAACTTCATTGGCTGATTCCGTCATTTTCCCCGCAACATTATTAGTACGGATGGCCGCGCAGATTAGTTACTTCAATCTTCTAAGAACACGCAGGTGGGTTATAGATTCAGATGGCCGTATCGCTCCGTCGAGATGGTTTCCGCTTTCTGCAATATTTTCGCTGGCGTCGCGCCGCGTGGATTGCTCCACCGCCCCGGTATTTTCAGGTTGCAATTGGGGCAGTGGCCGTCTTTCAGGCGGTTTTGCTGGACGTCATGCCAACCGCGACGGATTAGGAGCATCTTGCATGAAGGGCACGACGTGCTCGCCGCATCGGTGTGAATGTTTCCCTCATACACGTAGTGCAGGCCGGATTCCAGCGCGATAGCACGGGCGCGGTGCAGTGTTTCCGGCGGCGTTCGCGGCTTGTCCTGTAACTTAAAATCGGGATGGAAGGCGGTGAAATGCAACGGCACGTCCGGCCCCAGATTCTCCAATATCCAGTCGGACAGGCGGCGAAATTCCTCCGCTTCATCATTAAGTGTAGGGATTATCAAATTTGTAACCTCAAACCAGACATTCGTCTCATTCTTCAGCCATTTCAGCGTGTCGAGAACGGGCTGCAGGTGCGTCAGAGTGATGCGACCGTAGAAATTTTCAGTGAAGGCTTTCAAGTCCACGTTGGCCGCGTCAACCTGGTCGTAAATATCGTGGAAGGCGTCGTAGGTGATGTAGCCGTTCGTCACCATGACGGTGTTTAGGCCGTGCTTTTTCGCTGCGTGACAAATATCGATGACGTACTCGCCCCAAATAGTCGGCTCGTTATAAGTGAATGCGATCGACGGGCAATTATTTCCAATAGCAAGGAGCGCAACATCTTCAGGCGAAACGTGCGTGGAATGCACCTGGTCTGACCGGGACTTTGAGATGTCCCAATTCTGGCAGAAGAAGCAACCCATGTTGCAGCCGGCCGTGCCCATGGAAAAGACGCGCGTTCCAGGCAGAAAATGATTGAGGGGCTTTTTCTCGATGGGATCGATTTGAATAGCAGCGGGCGAAGCGTAACCAAGACTGTACAGTTTGCCGCCTTCGTTCACGCGAATGAAGCAGAACCCCGCCTGGCCATCGCCGATATGGCAATGCCGCGGACAAAGATAGCAATGCGCTTTGTTGTTAGGCTCGGCTTCCCACCAGCGTGCTTCGTGAAGAGAGGCGGTTTTTTGAAGGATTCTTAGATCTTCCATGGCATCGCGTCGACTAAGGCGACGCTAATGTTTATTATACGCCACAAGCGCGGTTCGCGAATTGCGGGTAAAACGCCGCGGAACAGGGATAATAGGAGCATGTCGGTGTGGCTACCGCGCTTCGGGCAGCGAACAATCTTGCGAGTCTTGGCAATCAGCGCGGCATTGCTGATTTTGCCGAGCGCCTTTGGCCAAGCTCCCCCACCGATTGTGGAATACAAGGAAGTGATTCCGATCACATCGGGCCAGATCCGCGACGGAAAAACTTGCATCAATTTTAATCCGGTAATGACCGCCGGAGATTTCTTCGACGGTTTACAGCGGCGCGAAACCGCGTCGGGCGATGAGTTCCTCAAGAATTCGCAGATAATCAGAACTTTCCCCGACCAAATTACCGTGCAGGTTCAGACGGCCATTAACATTTGCGACGCCGATATCTACACGGCTGCACCGGTGCCTTCTTTTTTCAATGACCTACGGTTCAAAGCGCAGTGGAAGCGCGGGCTGGTGATGCGCGCGGTTTCGCAGGTTACCGTGCAGCGCGTGATGTTTGCTTCCGAGGACGGCAATAACCGGCTGATGTTTCTTCTGAAAATTCGCGATCACGACGTGCCACTGACGGACCACCTGATCATTTCCGTAATGTCGCCGCAGGGGAAGCTGCTGTCGCGCATGTCTGGGAAACTTTAAGTCGCGGAAAAGGAAAGATGCCGGGCTGAAGGCCCCTGCGCTACATAAAAACCTTGGAATCTTGCGCACCGTTGGGCGCCTCGGAAAACGAAGCGGTTTAGAACTTCTGAGCGGCGCGCCGGATGGCCACCCATTCGAGAAAACGTTCCATGCGGGCGCGCTCTCGCCACATCAGGGCAAAGAATTTTCGCGCGTCGAGGTCAGCGGCTTCTTTGCCGAAAAACGTTTCCATTCGCCAGCAAATGTAGGGCGAGGCCCACGGGCGCAATCGATAGCCCTTCGAGATGATCCAGTAATAGCGCAGCGCGTTCAGCATTTCGCGCGCCCTACGCTCGAAGACCGGTGGCCGCGCGATGGTAGAATTAAGGCGTTCGCAAAAGGACCGTGATGACCGCGGAAGACCACTACTACGCTGGAATCGATTTTTTTGGCGAAGGCAAACTTGAATCCGCGATTGAAGAATACAACCGGGCGCTGGAGCTCGATCCAAAGTTGATCGACGCGCTTCATGGCCTGGCGCAAGCGTATCACGCCAAGGAAGATTTTAATCGCACGATTGAAGCCGCTCGACGGATTTTGGATTGGGAACCTGAAGACATCCTCGCTTGGACCACGATTTCACGCGCTTACCAGCGCCTGGGCATGATTCCCGAAGCCGAAGAAGCTGGCAACAAAGCGCGGATTTTAGGTTGGAAGCAGCAGTTGCGGGATCAAAAGGCGAAAGCGCAGTAGCCCGACAACATAGCGAGAAAAAAGGGGCCGAGTCACCAGGTGACTGCGGCCCCTTTTTGATATTTGTGACACCAAGTTTTACAGCGCGGCGCAGACCGACTTGACCTCGGTGTAATTCTTGAGGACTTCGTGGCCCATCTCGCGACCCCAGCCGGATTGTTTATATCCGCCGAACGGCAGCGACGCGTCGAACACGTTGTAGCAATTGATCCACACGGTTCCCGCGCGAAGCTTGGACGCGAGCGCATGAGCCTTCTTGATGTCGCGTGTCCAGATTCCTGCGGCAAGGCCGTACTCTGTGTTATTCGCTTTGGCGGCAATTTCGTTAATGTCGCTGAACGGAATCGCCGTAAGCACAGGCCCGAAAATTTCTTCCTGCACCACCTTCATCGTGTCGGTCGTATTGATCAGCACGGTGGGCTGCACGAAGTAGCCTCGATTCCCTGCTCGCGCACCGCCGGTGACCGCCTTGGCGCCTTCCTGCTTGCCGGATTCCAAGTAGCCGCACACCTTATTGAATTGCTCTTCGGAAACCAACGGGCCCATATCGACGTCGGGATCAAATCCCTGACCGATACGGATTTTGCTGGCGTTCTGCGCCACGCCGTCCACCACCTTGTCGAAAATTTTCTTGTCGATGAACAGACGCGAACCTGCGCAACAAGTCTGGCCTTGGTTGAAGAAAATCGCGCTGGCGGCGCCGGGGATCGCGGCGTCGATGTCGGCATCGTCAAGAATAATGTTGGGAGACTTGCCGCCCAGTTCCAGCGAAACTTTCTTCAAGTTGCCCGCCGCGGCGTGAATAATGAGCTTGCCGACTTCCGTGGAGCCAGTGAACGCGATCTTATCGACGTCGGGATGCGCGGCCAAAGCGGCGCCAGCTGTTTCGCCGAAACCGGGAACGATATTTACGACTCCTTCGGGGAATCCCGCTTCCATGATGAGTTCGCCCAGTCGCAGAGCGGTGAGCGGCGTTTGCTCCGCAGGCTTCAGGATCACGGTGCAGCCAACGGAGAGAGCGGGAGCGAGTTTCCAGGCGGCCATGAGCAGCGGAAAATTCCAGGGAATGATTTGTCCAGCGACGCCCACCGGCTCGCGCACAGTGTAGGCGTGGAATTTTCCCTGCTTCGCCAGGCCTAGCGAAATCGTGTTGCCTTCAATTTTCGTGGCCCAGCCTGCGTAGTAGCGGAAATGATCGACGGCCAGCGGAACGTCGGCAGCGCGCGCGACCTTCAGCGGCTTGCCGTTATCCAGCGATTCGAGTTGCGCAAATTCTTCGGTGTGCCCCTCGAGCAGGTCGGCGAGCTTCCAAAGCAAACGTCCGCGCTCGGAAGGAGAAATTTTCGACCACGGGCCGGTCTCGAAAGCAGCGCGGGCCGCTTTCACGGCCCGGTCGATATCTTCTTTGTCGCCCGCCGCAACATTGGCGAGGACTTCACCAGTCGCGGGATTGTATGTCGCAAACGTTTTGCCGGAGGCTGCATCTACCCACTTTCCGTTGATCAGAAGCTTGCCTGTCTTAGATACGAAACCTGTAACGCTGCTATCGGGTTGAACTACTGCTGTCGCCATGTGATTTCCTCCACTTAATTGAAATAGGAATTTTGAAGCTTAAAATTTTCGCGGAACTGAGTTGGTATCCTGGCATAACTCGCAACGTAAGCGCACCTGCGCTCAAAAGACGTCATCTCGACTAACGGGCTGATGGCTTGATTAAAGTTACTCCGGCGCGACGCAAAATTCAAGTGTGCGTCGTCGCATGGTATAACGCTTTTCGACCTTAAGACGAGACGCGGCGGACCCAGATGCGTTCGGTGGCGGGTTTGCCCAGGTGAACGCGAGCGGCGCGATGCGCGATGGACACGGCCATGGTTTCGTCATATTCGCGCTGATGGACGCGGACGTGGGTGCCGGGACGAAGCTGCAGACCTTCCATGAACTCGAGAAACTTTGGATCCTTCTCGAAAACACGCAGCACTTCGTAAGAGCGGGATACCTCAGCATCGGATAAGCGTACTGCGCCGAATTTCTTGCGCAGCTTCGACATGCCCCCGAAAAGCGGCACGCCATGCGGGCAGCGGACGTCGCGGCCAAAACGTTTCAACAAAAGTTCGGCCACTTCCGGCGAAATGCCATGTTCAAGCCGCTCGGCCTCTTCGTGCGCGCGCGACCAATTGATGCCGATCACTTCGGTAAGAAGTTTTTCGGCGAGACGGTGGCGAAGCACAAGATGCTGCGCGATTCCCTTCCCCTTTTCGGAGAGCGATATGCGGCCTCCGCGCATAACGCGCAAGTAGCCCGTGCGCGTCATGCGTTTCAACGCGGCAGTCACCGCGGGAGGAGTTACGCCGAGGTCTTCCGCTAAACGTGCGCTGATCGGTACTTGCTCTTCCTGTACGATCTCCCAGATAGCTTTTAGATAATCTTCCTGGGAGACGCTGGTTTTTTCGCGGCGCAAAATGCCTCGCAGTCTTTGGCGCAGGGTAGAGCTGAACGCTAGGGCTTAGGTTGTTCGGCTCGCAAGCGAGCCGCCAATTCCTTCACCTTGCGTTCGATATCATCGCAAATGCTGCCGTGTAGTTCTATAGCCTCGCCAAAAAGGATCGCCAATGCGCCAGTCTTCAAACTCTTTGCCAGCAAATAGAGAGTTACCGGGAATCCCTGACATATTTACGATCAGGTCCGGAGTCTTCAGCCTATGAGTGCGCCGGCCTTTTGAGAATTGGCCTTCGTAGGAGATGCCGCGTTCGCGTGGGACGCGCTGCGTGGTGTTGTCAATGAATCCGAGCGGATGGACGCCGGCGCTTTCGGGCGCGACGATGTCGGAAGCGTCGTGGCGCGCGATCGCTTCGGCCGTCTGGCTGCGGACACAATTGGCTATGCACACGAAAAGGACTTTTACAGGCTCGGGCATGGGCGTCGGCTAGGTAGCGTCGTTCGCGATGCTCAGAAAATATTCGTGGATAGAAGGATCTTCGCTCAGTTCTGGATGGAATGTCGAAGCTAGAATCTTTCCTTGCCGCACGAGAACTGGATGGCCGGCATCTTCAGCGAGGACCTGCACGCCTTTGCCGACCGATTCGATAATCGGCGCGCGAATGAAAACCATTTCCATGGGCTCGGAGCGAAGTTTAGTCTGTCCCAAGTGAACATCGCTCGCGAGCTGGCGGCCATAGCCGTTGCGAAGGACGGAGACATCAAGCAGCGCAAGCGATTCCTGCGTGGGGCCGTGAACTTCGCGCGCTAGAAGAATCGTTCCGGCGCATGTTCCGAAAAACGCGCCCCCGTCCGAGGCAAACTGTTTTAGCGAATCGAACAAGCCTTCTTCCGTCATTACTTTCAGATGCGTAGTGCTCTCGCCGCCCGGCAAAATTACCCCAGAAACGTCCTTCAAATCTTCGGGGCGGCGGACGTAGGTGTAGGACGCGCCAATGCGATCGAGCATTTTGGCGTGCGCCTCGTAGTCACCTTGAATTGCGAGTATGCCAATGGTCATTTTTCTTTGCGCAAAAAGATAGCTTGCCAGCAGTTCCCTAACGCCTACCAGCCGCGCGTTTGCATCAAATCTTTTTCTTCGAGCTGACGGATATCGAGACCCTTCATTGCGTCGCCCAGCTCTTCGGAAGCTTCCAGCACCACTTTCGGATCCTTGTAATGCGTAGTCGCTTTCACGATCGCGCGAGCGCGTTGCGCCGGATCGCTGGACTTGAAAATGCCGGAGCCGACGAAGACCGCTTCAGCGCCCAACTGCATCACCAACGAGGCGTCAGCGGGAGTGGCAATGCCGCCCGCCGAAAAATTCGGTACCGGGAGTTTTCCGTTTTTCGCAACCCACTGAATCAGTTCAAAGGGCGCGCCCAGCTCCTTAGCTTCGTGCACCAATTCTTCTTCGCCCAACAACGTGAGCCGCTTCATCTGGCTCACAATGGTGCGGATGTGGCGCACGGCTTCCACGATGTTGCCTGAGCCCGCTTCCCCTTTCGTGCGAATCATCGCGGCGCCTTCGGTGATGCGGCGGAGCGCTTCGCCAAGGTTTCGCGCGCCGCAAACAAACGGCACTTTGAAACCGTGCTTCCAGACATGATGCTCGTCGTCCGCCGGCGTCAACACTTCGCTCTCATCGATGTAATCAACCTCGAGCGATTCCAAAACTTGGGCCTCGGCGAAATGGCCGATGCGGACTTTGGCCATCACCGGGATGGAAACCGTGTTCATGATTTCGCGGATGATGCGCGGAGCGGCCATGCGCGCCACGCCGCCGTCCTTGCGAATGTCGGAAGGCACGCGTTCGAGCGCCATCACAGCGCAAGCTCCGGCCTGCTCGGCAATGCGTGCCTGCTCGGCGTTTGTGACGTCCATGATCACGCCGCCTTTCAACATTTCCGCCAGGCCCACTTTCACGCGCCACAAATTATTGTTCATCAGATCCATGATGTTTCTCCTGTTCTCAAATCAAAATTAAGAGCTTTTGTTGTCACGAGCAATCTCTGCTGTGTTTTCCCCGCGCGATTCCCGGGGCTCGATTATCACAAAACGTCCGCGTCCGCGCGCTAGTACTTGTCCAGCTTGATTGCGAATTTCCCCCACATGATGCAAGTTGCGTCCGGACTTTTCCACTTCATGCGCTTCGACGATTAAATCCTCGTCAACCCTAACAGGCTTCAAGTATTCCACATTGAGTTCGGCAGTAACCGCGCGCACGCCACGGAAGCGATTAACCTTGCCCATCACTTCATCGAGCACGGTTGCGATGATACCGCCGTGGATGAAACCGCCACCGCCCTGATATTCCGCTCCAAGTCTGAAATTTCCCACAATGCGTCGTGCGCTATCGTCTTGCTCAAACGTGAGCAGCATCCCGCGAGTATTCGCGCCACCGCAGCCGAAACATACATTCGTCGGATTGGGTTCGAGCAGCATATCGCTAAACGAAAGCAACGCGAGATGGCGAGTCGTTTCGCGCGCCTCGCTGACGCTTGCGTATTTCAAGCTTCAGGAGTTCGCTGAACGTCTGCACCCCTTTGGCGATGCGTTTCTCGTCGAGCCCTGCGAATCCAAGCCTCAAAGTATTGGGCTGCGGATTCTGCAGATAGAAATATCGGCCGGGGACGAACACCACGCCGCGTTCGCGGAGATGAATCAGAAGTTCGCCGGAATCGAAGCCCGGGGGCAAAGTAACCCACACCGACATTCCGCCCTCGGGACGCGTCCAAGTAGTTTCTCCTGGCATATATTTCTGAAGCGCGGCTTCGATTGCTTCCAACCGTCCGCGATAAATTCGCTTCATCTTCGATAGATGACGCGCCAGATACCCGCGGCGCACAAATTCCGCCAAGGTGGCCTGCGCAAGTTGGTCTGTATGCAGATCGGTTGATTGCTTCACTAACCTCAATCGCTCGATGGCATCTTCCGGGCCGATACACCAGCCGACCCGCAATCCAGGAAACGCAATCTTCGAAAAACTGTCGATTTGAATTACGTTTCCGGCGCGATCGAGCGACTTCAGAGATGGCAGCGCGGTGCCACGAAGGCGCAGACGCGCATAAATTGCGTCTTCAATAATTGGCACTTGATAGTGCGACGCAATTTCCAAAATGCGGCGGCGTTCCGCCAAGGGCAGCGTTGTGCCGGTTGGATTATGAAAATCAGGCGTAACGAAAATAAACTTCACGCGATTTTGCAACAGCACCGATTCCAGCGCATCGAGATCCATCCCCACGTGGCCTGCCGGACGAGCATTTGTTTCCACGCCAACCGCCAGCATGCGCACGCGCGCTCCGGCAAAAATCGCCACCGCGCCGGGATACGCAGGATTTTCCAGCGCTACCGAATCGCCGGGGCGCAAGAAAGCTTTGCAGACCAGATCGATAGCCTGTTGACAGCCATCGGTAATAAGAAGCTGCTCGCCGCGAAGGTGCAGTCCGTCGGCGCGAAGAAATTCGATCAAGACGCGCTTGAGCGGCTCATAGCCATCGGACGAGCCAAGCTGCAACACCCGTCTGCCGTCATTTCGCAGAACCGCGTTGCAGCAGCGTCGGAATTCCTCCACCGGAAAAAATTCCTCAGAGGGTCGCGCGGTAATAAACGCGATCGAGTCAGCCGGAACTTCGGGCATCAACCGCGTTAGATTTTCGTCGCCACGCTCATCGGCAAAGATCGATTCCCAACGCATGCCGCCGCCATTGCCGTTCGTGCGCGGGGGCGGAGTGAACTGTTTGGTCGGAACGCCACAAATATAAGTACCGCGGCCCACATGCCCCTGAATCATCCCTTCGGCTTCAAGCTCAGCATACGCATTCGCTACCGTAGTCCGGTGCACTCCAAGCTGCGTGGCTAATTCGCGGCTTGCAGGAATTCTGTCGCCGGAGCGAAGGTCTCCAGAATGAACCAGGGCGCGCAGTTGGTCCCGAAGTTGAACGTAAAGAGGTATGTGACTCTCCGGCTGTAAATGTAGTGGAAGCATTGGCTCGTCCTTGTAGGCCAATATAAAGAACTAATTATAGCTGTAAAGAGCCAATTTGTCTCGCGGGGGTTGGATTAGCTTGTAGGTTCGGCCCCTCCTGAAGAGCGTAGCAGGAAGCGTTGGATCTTTCCGGTAGCGGTTTTGGGCAACTCGGAGACGAAGCGAAATTCGTGCGGGCATTTGAAACCGACCAGCCGTGTGTGGAGCCAGCCGTTGATTTCGCTGTCCAGGCCGCCGGACGGAGTGATTAAACCTGGCCGCACTACGATGTACGCGACCGGGCGCACCAATCCCAGCGCATCAGGCCGACCCACTACCGCACATTCAGCCACGGCGGGATGCGAAAGTAGAATATTCTCCACTTCCCCGGGCGAGACCCACATGCCCGACACTTTCATCATGTCGTCAGCGCGACCGGCGTAATGATAAAAACCTTCGAGATCGCGCGAAAATTTGTCTCCGGTAAACACCCAGCCGTCTTTCTTCACCCGTGCCGTTAGCTCAGGGATTTCGCGATATTCGGAGAATGCGCTATCCCCTTTCACCCACAGATTGCCAATCCCTCCGTCAGGCACCTGCTCGTTTGCTTCATTCACGATACGGACTTGGTAGCCGGGGACTTCGCGGCCGCATGTGCCGGGGCGAGCTTGTCCAGGACGCGTGGATAAAAACACATGCAACATCTCCGTGGAGCCGATGCCATCGAGAATTTCGATCCCGAGTCGCTGCCGACATTTTTCAAAAACTTCAGCAGGCAGCGATTCCCCGGCGGAAACCGCGATTCGAATCGACGAAAAATCCAGTTTCAAGCCTTGCTCAGCTTCCCGAAGCAGAGCCGCATAAAAAGTGGGCACCGCGTAAAAAATGGTTGGACGATATTTCTCCACGATCTGCGCCACGCGGTCTGGACGCGGACGCTCGGGATACAGCACCGTGCCGGCTCCGAAAAATAACGGGAAATACATTCCGTTTCCCAAGCCATAGGCGAAATAGAGTTTCGAAACGGAGAACATCCGGTCATCATCGCGAAGCCCAAGTACGCCATCCGCGTAGTTGTGAGAAGTAACCAACATATCGCGATGCGCGTGAACGGCGGCCTTCGGCGGTCCACCACTACCGGAGGTGTAGAGATAAAATGCAGGATCGGTAGCGGAAGTCGGATAGGTCGGCGGAGCCTGGCGTCCAAAAGGCAGCCAATCGCCCCAATGGATAGCCTTGCATCCGATACTCTGCAGTCGCGGCGCTGGTCGTCCGGTAACCACGACTAATTCAAGAGCGCTAGCCAACTGCCCGGCTACGAACTCATCGAGAATCACGTCCTGCACTACCGCAAACCGCGCGCCAGAGTTTGAAACGTAATGGCGATAGTCCGCGGCGCGCGCCATCGAATTCACCGGCACGGCAATCGCGCCAATCTTGGCCGCACCAAAGAAGCATGCAATGAACTCAATCGAATCCGGCAACGCGATCAGCACGCGGTCGCCAGGCTTACATCCGGAATCGAAAAGAGCGTGGGCTACGCGGTTTACCGCGAACTCAAGATCAGCGTAACCGGCCTCTCGCTCGACACCAAGGATTGCGGGCTTGTCCGGATGCTGGCGCGCAGGTCTGCAGATGAATTCGTCCGTAATATTGAAAACGCCGGAAGGAGACACAGACGATTGCGCCATGGCGGCGATTCTACATCACAAGCATTTCCGCTCTTGCATGGGAATTGCTAGGCCCAGGAGATAGGGGGGGCTTACTTCAAGAACGGAAGACCTGTTCGAAGCTCCCGCTTACTGCGTGGCAGATTTCTCGCCAAGTCGCCTCATGCGCTCCTGCAGCTTCTTGCGCAGCGTGGATGGAGCATTGGGGTTAAATGCAACCAGATACCACAGCGGTTGGGTGCGATCTCGGCTGAGCCGAGTAAGCGTCGCAGCGTCGCTATTTGGATGCCTCGCGATGTTCTCGCGAATCGCGGAATACGGATGGTGCGAAAGGTGCCCGAGCGTCTTGGCGGAAACTTTAGGGTGCTCGCTGATCAGCCGCAACAAATAATAGTCTTCTTTAGGCGCCTGCCGCGACAAGCTATCCAGCGTGTCCGGCTTAACCTCTGCGCTTAGCACCAAACCGATTTTTTCGTCCCATCCCGCATTAATGCGGTTCAGCTCCTGGGTTCGCGCATGGATCAATTGCTCGATCACACGCCGTTCCTGTTCGAGGCGCGGCGCGGGAAGCGCGCTACGTTCCACAGAATCCAGCACCCGTAATAGGTGTTGGCGCTCGCCAAATACAATTTGTGAAGTCCGCACAGTCTTTCCCTTCGTGGCATTTCGCACCAAGTCTGAACGTCTCATCGTTCGATCACCCCGCAGGTCTCATGGGCCGCAGCGAGTTCCCAGGAAGCGGCTCTGGAACAAGTAAAATTCGCGCCGACGCGCGGCGATTTCTTCGAGGATCCCCGTATTGCTCTATCGATTTGGATAACGCGCCAGATTATCCGGCCTTCGCGCAAAAGAGTAAAGCAAACTAGGGCTAGTTGTTCCGTAGGGCGCAATAGCCGGTTCTAGAACCACCGAATCAGCCTGCCTTGCGTACTCGACAGGGCCTTGTTCTCGACCCAGTGTAGCGCCGCTGACGCCGAGCGTGGCGCCACCGGACGCGGAGTTAAGCCTAAGCCACCTCCGCGTGGCCTGATGTGGCGACGTTGTATTCAAGCGAAACGGGGTGGTACAGAAAAAGTACAGGTACTTTTTCAGACCGCTAAGTCTCGGTATTACACAACTATTACAAATCCTTTACGCGGGTGCTGGTAGTCTAATCACAATGTAAGCGCATCGAGCAAGCGAAAGTAGATCGAAAAATCAGGAACCGAAAGAAAGGGCCAAGAAAATGGGAGTTGAACTCACCGATTTGGAAAGAAGACCTGCTGAACGCGACGAAATCAACTGGGTCACCGCGTCCTTCATGATGTTATTCCACGTGGGCGCAATCGCGGCGCTATTCTTCTTCACCTGGAAAGCGTTTTTTGTCGCGGTAGTTCTGTGGTGGATGGCTACCAGCCTGGGCATCGGCATGTGCTATCACCGGCTGCTCACTCATCGCGGCTACAAAATTCCCAAGTGGCTCGAATACACGCTGACAGTTTTCGCCACACTCGCTCTGGAAGGCGGCCCCATTTTCTGGGTAGCCACGCACCGAATTCACCACAAATATTCCGACCATGAAGGCGATCCGCATTCCCCCATCGACGGCAAATGGTGGGCGCATATGGGCTGGATCCTGATGGGCAAGTCGATGCACCACGACACCTCCACGCTCGCCCGTTACGTCCCTGACCTGGCCAAAAACAAGTTTCACGTTTGGATCACGAAATACCATTACATCCCGATGATCATTCTGGGACTGATTCTGCTCGCAGTCGGCGGCTGGAAATTTGTCCTGTGGGGAATTTTCCTGCGAACTGTCGCGGGACTGCACTTCACCTGGCTCGTCAATTCCGCCACTCATTCCTGGGGAACGCGCCGCTTTGAAACTCGCGACCTTTCCACCAATAGCTGGTGGGTCGCGCTGCTAAGCTGGGGCGAAGGCTGGCACAACAATCACCACGCGCATCCCGTTTCAGCTCGCCACGGTTTGAAGTGGTACGAGATTGACGCAAACTGGTACGGCATCTGGCTGCTAAAGAAACTCGGCTTGGCCAAGCAAATTCACACTACCAAGCTCGAGTCGGTGAAGCGCGCTGAACCAGGCGTGGAAGAAGCGGCCCAATTCGGCGCTCCTGAAGCTCAGCCCGATCTAGCATCCGCACAGTTCTAGAAACATCCGCAATTCACGATTTGCTTAGGCCGCGGCCACAAACTGCGGCTTATTTTTTTTACGAGTCCGTTTCCTTCGATAACGATCCCGTGTTCGCTTCACAACTGGCGCATAGGAATCTGCTCCTCCGCGGTACAATCCAGTGAGATACCCATGCGTATCGCAAGCCGCCGAAAGACCATCGCATTTTTCCTGGTGCTGGGAATATCCCTGGTGGCCCTGGCCATCGCCCTCGACGTCGGCTGGATCATCCTCAACTGGCGCCAAAGCGTCATGCTATTCCTGGGTGTAATCGTTTTCGCCACCATTATCCTGGGCATGATCCTGAACACCACCTTCCTGGTGCGCGAAATCCGCTTGAATGAGCAGCACGGCAGTTTTATTAACGCGGTTACTCACGAGCTGAAGACGCCGATTACCTCTATCCGTCTCTACCTCGAAACCCTTCAGCGGCGCGAGGTGGAAGAAGAGCAGAGACAAAAGTTTTACGAGCTAATGCTGAACGACACTGACCGCTTGTTGGGAACCGTCGAGCAGGTTCTGAAAGCCGGCCAAGTGGGATACAAGCGCGGTGAACCATATCGCGCGCATATTGACCTGGGCAGCCTCGCCGCCGAGTGCATGGACCTCGCGCGCAGGCGTCACCATCTGAGCGACGAAGCTCTTCATTTTGCGTCCGCAAATGGCCAACCGCCAGCCGCTGGCAACGCAGCCGGCCCACCCGACTCAAAGCCTATTGCCGAATTTCCGGTGCTAGGCGACCCTGAAGAACTTCGCACGGCCATATCAAACGTCCTTGATAATGCCATCAAGTACTCCATGGGAAGCGTTGACGTGGCGGTGAGCATCGAAGCACCCGACCAAGCGCGCGTAGTTCTCCGCGTGCGCGATCGCGGCGTCGGAATTCCAACCGACCAGCTCAAACGCGTGTTCAAGCGCTTCCACCGCGTACGGCGCCGGAGCACTTCCAAAGTAAAAGGTACCGGCCTCGGCCTCTTTATCGTTCGCTCCATTGCGCGCGCACACGGCGGCAAGGTTTATGCCGAAAGCGAAGGCGAAAATCAGGGCACTACCGTGACTTTGGAATTACCGCGGAGCGCTGCATGAGTCGCGTGCTCGTTGTGGAGGACGAAACGCACCTGGCCGACGGCTTGAAATTCAACCTCGAAGCCGAAGGATATTCCGTGCAGGTAGTAGGCGACGGCGAGTCTGCCATTGACCAGCTTCTAAAGACCAACGAAAAGTTCGATGCCGTCGTGCTCGACGTAATGCTTCCCGGTATAGATGGCTTCGGCGTCGCATGCGCTCTGCGCAAAGCCAAAAATTACGTTCCCGTGCTGATGCTCACCGCGCGCGGACGTCCGGAAGATGTTCTCGAAGGGTTTGCCGCTGGAGCCGACGATTACCTTCCCAAGCCGTTTCAGCTGCCCATATTCTTGGCGCGTCTTCAGGGGCTTTTGCGGCGTTCGGGATGGCTAAGCGGCGCAAATAAGGAATCTGAGAAAAAATCTTCGGGCCAAAAAGTCGTGGCGAAAAGCGAATCTCCCGCTAGCGAGCAGATGTTGTTTACCTTCAACGGTAGAACGCTCGACTTCGACACTTTGCAGCTTCGCACAAAAACCAGCACTATACAGCTCACTTTGATGGAAGCGAAACTTCTCCGTCATTTAATAAAACAGAATGGCCGCACGGTATCCCGCAAATCGATTCTAGAAGATGTGTGGGACTTGCGAGAAGACACCGACACGCGTGCAATCGATAATTTTATCGTGCGCCTTCGACGTTATATCGAAGACAATCCGGCCAAGCCACGCCACCTGTTGACCGTGCGAGGCGTCGGATATCGTTTCGTGGCCTAACGTTCCTCTCCAGACTTGAATTCAAGTTGTAAAAGAATTACGTGAGGCAAACCTTCATGGCGGCTTTCGACGAGCATCGCGAGGAATTGGAACATTACGAAACGATGATGGGCCCGTATCGCGGTCGCCTGGCCGTCACGCTGGATCTGCTGACCAACGCGCTTGTGCTAGTCGGCCAACACGGCATCTATTGCCACAGCAATCGCGACGCGAATGTTCCGGTGATGGACATCCGCATCATCACCGCTGAGATTGGCAAAGCGAAAGAATTGATTCAAAGCGTAATGGAAGGCCTTCGCGCGGAGAGAAGGACTTAATTCCATATAGAGGTTCGCCAATACCCAGCTTTAAATCTTTTGTCCCAGCTGTAATTAAAATTCCGCCAAACAATCCTTATCTATGGATACAATGCGTTCCCGGCTCTGAGGAGCGGCCATTTTGGATGGCCCTCCGTTTTATTGTCAGCTTCGCCCAGCTTTCGCTACGAGGGATTAGGGAAATGGATTTGTACAAAGGATGGAAAGTGGGGCCTCCATATCCTCAGTTCGAACTCTCCATGCCTAGCGAAATATCCGTCATTTCACCTTTTGTGGACGACTTCATGGAGCGCATGAAGGAATACACCCGTTTTAACGGCGATGCGAGCGATATCGAAGTTGCCCTGCGCGAAGCCATCGCAAACGCAGTTCTTCACGGCAACCGGGAAGATCCCCATAAGCGAGTCCACCTGAGCTTTCGATGCGAACCTACCGGCGAACTTTTTTTCGTCGTGCGAGATGAAGGACCCGGCTTCGATCCCGAAAAGGTTCCCGATCCGTTAGCCCCTGAAAATCTCGATGCCGAACACGGTCGCGGAATTTTGATGATGAAGTCCTACATGGACCACGTGCATTACGATCGCGGCGGAACAGAAGTACACATGCACAAAAAACCACCCTCAGCGAAACCGGCCAGGTAGTCCGAGCGCCTCAGGGTCTGGATAGCGCACTTCTCGATATTTCCGAAGAATCAACAGAGACACAACGACGAGGCAAATTAGTGTGAAGATGCTGGCCTCCGGGCCGGTACTTCCACCCGTCAGCCATTTCGGGCCGTGAAGCTCGGAGTGCAGGAAATTGCGGCTGGCGTTGAGTCCGCTGTCGGGCACGCCGTAGAAAAACGTCTGTCCCCAATCCCACGCGGCATGAAATCCGATTGGCCACCACAAATTCCCGGTGCGCTGCACTGCGATGCACGCAAAGATGCCGAAGGCTGCAACCTGTATCAAACCAAAAATCGATTCACCCGCGTTGCCAGTGTGAGCCGCTGCGAACAGCGCGGACAATACAACGGCGGCCGGCCAGAATCCGATACCAGTAGTGAGGGTAAATTGCATGTAGCCGCGAAACATAAATTCTTCTGAGAATCCTACTGCCAGGAAGGCCAGCGTCCATTCCCCAGTTGAAAGAGCCAACGCTGAGCCATGCGTGTCGACTCCGGTGATTCGGAATCCGTGGAACAGGAAAATCACAAAAAGCACGCCGCTAATCGATAAAAATCCCCATAACAATCCTTCCCAAAAATATTTCGGAAAGGGCGTTCGCAAAGGCAGTCCGTAATGTGCAAGCTTTCGGTGCTCGATGCGACCCATGATTAAGGTAGCGACAAGAATCACTGCGAGGCTCGTAAGTTCACCTATTGCGATCAGTCCCGGCGTAAGGGTGGTTAGTTGGCTGGGATTGACCGGGGCGTGTCCAAATTTGCGAGCCAAATAGTGGCCGATGACGTTGATAAGGAAAACAATGGCGACCACCATGGCCAGAAAAATTAGGGCCCGCCAACCAGCTCGCAGACCATCGGGCCCGTAGAATATGGTGTTGCGCGCAGGCTCAGCGGGAGGAGGCGATGTGGACGATTGTGTTATATCTGCCGCTGGAGGTAAGTTTGACTGGTCCATTCGAGAGGGCCTCTTTTTTAGTGACGGGCAGTCGCGCTAATCGCCGCCATTGGTGATACGGCTGCGAAGTATAGAAAGTTCCAGCCCAAAGCGCAAAGATTGTCGTCACATCACATGGTGAAAACCGATATTTCAGCGTAACCTTTCCGCTCCCCGGCCGTTTATGTTATTGGAAGACGAAAATCGGAGACGCGGTTGAAGGCACCTGCACAAGATGCCGGCGAGCGGCGTCTGGTCGAAGCAGCTCAAAAAGACCCGACCCGTTTTGCGGAGCTTTACGAAAACAACTTTGCACGGGTGTACGCGTACGTTTCGCGTCGCGTGAACAATCGCGAAGAAGCGCAGGACCTAACGGCTGAAGTGTTCCATCAGGCGCTGGCGAATCTCGGGCGTTTCGAATGGCGGGGAGTTCCTTTCGCAGCATGGCTGATCCGTATTGCAGCGAACGCGATTGCGGACCGCTGGAAGCTGGCCGCGCGGGAACACGGCCACGCCCTGCCGGGCGAGCTTTCCTCCAAGGAAATTAGTCCCGAAGAGATCGAACATCGCGCCCGGCTGTTCCGGTTAGTGGACACGCTTCCCGCCGAGCAACGCCGGGTAATCGAAATGCGTTTCGCGCAGGAAAAAAGCATTAGCGAAATCGCTAAAGGCATTGGACGTACAGAAGGCGCGGTAAAACAGTTGCAGTTTCGCGGCCTGGAAAGTTTGCGGTCCCAGTTGGATGTTTCATCGCGCAAAGGCACCGCCAGTAAATCGGCCGGCAAAACAGGTAGATTGAATGGCTAAGCAAAACTTGAGCGAACAACTCGACCTGCTCGTGGAAGCGCTCATCACGCGCCAGGAAACCGCGCCAGGGAAGCGCCAACCGAAGGCGAATCCGCAATTGCAGGTGCTTGCGCGAATTGCTGCGGAACTGCTCGATCTACCGCGCCAGGATTTTAAGGATCGTCTGAAATCGAACCTGGAAAGGAGAACACCGATGGGAAGCAAACCAGTTATGAAAGCGGAAACCCGCCAGACAGCGACTGCTTATCTGACGGTAAGAGACGCGGCCGCTGCAATCGAGTTTTACAAAAAGGCCTTCAGCGCCACCGAAGTGATGCGGCTCGTCGGACCTGGAGCAAAGATCGGCCACGCCGAAATTCGTATCGGCAATTCCAAGATCTACCTTTCCGATGAGTTCCCGGATTTTGGATCGGTCGCGCCGCAAAGGCCAGGCGGCTCTCCGGTGAAAATGGACATCGTAGTGGATGATGTTGACGCCGTTGCAGCGCGCGCCATCGCAGCAGGCGCCAAGGAAGTCCGCGCCATCCAGGATCAGTTCTACGGCATGCGCACGGGCCAGGTCGCGGACCCCTTCGGCTACGTCTGGAATATTTCCACGGTACTGGAAGAATTGACCGGCGAGGAAATGCAAGAACGCTACGACGATTTAGTAAGGCAAGGTGCATTCACGCAGCCTCAACAAAAGCCCGACGAAAAGCGCGGCCCGCGAGCAGTAAGGCCAATTCCTGAAGGCTTCCACACGTTAACGCCATATCTCGCCGTAAATGGCGCAGCCAGACTGATCGACTTCCTGAAGGAAGGCTTTGGCGCCGTAGAAAAATTCCGTGTGAACAGACCGGGCTCGGAATTGGTCATGCACGCCGAGATGCGCATCGGCGATTCCGTGCTGGAAGTGGCCGACGCCAGCGACGAATTCGGCGCGCGGCTGCTAGGAAACATTCTCCATGTCGATCAGGTGAGCGCGGCGTACCAGCGCGCGTTGAAGGCAGGCGCGACTTCCCGCTTTGCGCCAATCGAGCAGTCTTATGGAGACCTGGAAGCCGCCGTGAAAGACCCAGCTGGAAATTACTGGAACATCACCGAGATCCGCAAAACCGACCACAGAACTGAGGACACGCGAACGATCCTGCCTTACTTGAATCTTGCCGGCGCGGCTGAGTTTGTAGAGTTCGCCAAGCGCGCATTTGGCGCCGAGGAAGTATCCATGTTCAAGGCGCCCGATGGCAAAGTTGTCCACGCGCGTCTTCGCATCGGTGACTCGATTCTCGCTCTCGGCGAAGCGTACGGCGAGCGCGCGGTAATCCTCGGAGCTTTGCACATGTACGTGCCCAACGTGGACGACGTGTACGCAACAGCTGTGCGCGAAGGTATCAAAGTGTTGCGCCCGCTTCGCGACGAGCCTTACGGCGACCGGGCTGCAGTCTTGCAAGACGCCTTCGGCAACTGGTGGTTCCCGTCCACGCACGTCAAGGACGTGCAATTCTAGCCGTCGTTGAAGGGCTCACGGGGCCGCAGGAATCACGGCCTTCGGGCCGGTGTCTTGCTTGGCGTAATCTAAATTGGTCTAGCGAAGGTAGGGATTGCTCGCGCGCTCGGCGCCGATCGTCGTATTGGCGCCGTGACCGGGCGTGACTAGGGTTGCATCCGGCAAGGTGAGTAATTTCTCGTGAATTGATTTCAGAATGTCTTTGGTCGAGCCGCCCCACAAATCTGTTCGCCCAATGCTGCCTTGAAAAAGGGTGTCGCCAGCAAGGAGCCGCGTGCCCTCGCCAGAAGTCACACCTGGTTTCCTAGCCCTAGGATGAACAGGTTCATTCGCGCCATGCGCGTGAGAATGGCGCCATGACTCGGCTTCTCCCTGGCCCCCAGGTTCGACTACCAGGCAAATGCTCCCCGGCGTGTGACCCGGCGTATGCAAGACGCTCGCCGCAAACCCGCCCCAGCGCACCGCGTCCCCTTCCTTCACGAAATCCTGAATCCGCATCATCGCCGGAGTCGCCACGCCTAGCCACTGCGCTTGCATGTCGAGATGTGTATAAAGTTCCAAATCACCTTCGTGGATCAGCACAGGCGCTTTGGTCGCAGCGTGCAGTTGCGCCAGCCCGCCCACATGATCGATATGTGTATGCGTGCTGACAATCGCACGAACCTTCAAATCATGCCGCCGCAAAATTTCCAGGATGCGCTCTACTTCATCGCCCGGATCCACCACAATCGCTTCGTGCGTACCAGGATCGCCCAGTATAGAGCAGTTGCATTGCAGCATCCCCACCGGAATGATTTCGTGGATCAGTTTTTCCGCCATCGCAGCTCTAGTATACTTGTTGTGCCCGCCGGACTCGAAACCATGGACACTCCCCTTCTCAAGGAACATCGCGCCGTGAACGCGCAACTCGCCGAGTATCACGGCTGTCTGCTGCCGGAAAAGTTTTCAGATCTAAACACCGAATATCGCGCGGCCAAGCAAACCGCCGCTCTATTCGACACGAACTGGCACGCCATTTTTTCGCTCGCAGGCCCCGACCGCGTCCGCTATCTGAACGCAATCGTTAGCAACGACATAAAATCCGTCGGCGAAGCCTACGGCGCCCGCGCTCTGCTGCTCAACCCACAAGGGCACATTCTCGCCGAACTCGAAGTGTATGCGCTCGAACAGAAATTGCTGGTGCGGGCCCACGCGTCCGTACGCGAACGCACCTTCGCCACGCTCGATAAATACATCATTATGGATGACGTCACGCTCGAAGACCTCACCGACCAACTCGGCAGCTTTGCCGTGGAAGGCCCGCAAGCCGGCACCATTATCGCGCAAGCGTGCGGACTCGCTCTTGAAGGCTTTTCAGAATTTGCGAACGCAGAACTTCCGATCGACGGCGTTCCGTCTCACTTAATTCGTCGCTCTCACTTCGGCGGCCACGGCGCAGAAATAATCGCTCCCCGCGAACATCTCGGCTTGCTTTGGCAAAGCATGCATGCCCGAGTTCATGCCGCTCATGGCACCTCCATCGGGATGACGACGCTGAACGCGCTGCGTCTCGAGGCTGGCATTCCATGGTTCCCCGACGATTTCAACGACTCTGTAATCCCGCACGAAGCCACGTTGGAAGCAACGCACGTAAGTTTTACGAAAGGCTGCTACACCGGCCAGGAAATCGTGGAGCGCGTCCGCTCGCGCGGTCACGTAAATCGCCGCCGCGTGCTACTCACCTTCTCCGGCCAGGCCGCCCCCGTGTCCGGAACAAAACTCTGCGCTAGCGGCGCCGAAGTAGGTTACGTCAGTAGCGCAGCCTTCTCTCCCGCCTCCGGCAAAGCCATCGGCATGGGTTACGTTCGCCGCGAACATAACTCCCCCGCTAGTGTCCTGGAATTTGAAGGGGGAACAGCGACAGTGGCGAGTTAGTCGAAGTGAAATGCCCGCGGAAAATAAATCTCGAAATTCTTAGACTAACGCTTGCTCGATCAAAGGTCCGATACCAACAATTGTCTTGATCTGCTCGTCCGTCAGCCCGAACCGCTTCTGGATGTATTCCGGATCGTTATAGCTCAACCACACTTTGCCGTCTGCGTCTTGCCAGGCCAACGCCTTTAGAGGCAGGTCCAGCGCGGCAGTCGGCGCAGCCAGCATCACCTGCGTCCCGCCTTTCGGATTCCCAAATATCAGAAGCTGCGTGGGAGGCATCTTCAATCCAACCTTTTCCGCCTCGCCACTATGGTCCACACGAACAAAAATCTTAATTCCCTTCGACTGCAGCAACGCGCCCACTCGGTCCAAAGTTTCCGGCACTGAATACTTGCTCGCTCTGCTCACAATTCCTTCACCTGTTTTCATAAGATTGGCTCCTCAGATGGGAATCGAAAATTGCACCGTACTTTTCGGATGCGAGATAGAAATTGATCGATGTTAAGAACGTTACGAAGAAAGTGTTACGTGGCCGTAATTACTTGGCAGCATCTGCGCCGAAGTTCATCGACTTCATAAAACTACCGCGCGTTGCATCAATCTTTTTCTGAAGCTGCATAATCGCATAAAGCAGCGCCTCAGGCCTCGGAGGACATCCCGGCACATAAATATCGACCGGAATCACCTGGTTCACGCCCTGCACAATCGCGTAATTATTGAAGACGCCGCCAGAGGTTGCGCAAGCGCCCATCGAAATTACCCACTTCGGTTCCGGCATCTGCTCGTAAAGATGTTTGATTACCGGCGCCATTTTCACCGAGACGCGCCCCGCGATAATCATCAAGTCCGATTGCCGCGGAGATCCGCGAAAAACTTCCGCTCCAAACCGCGCAATGTCGTATCGCGAAGACGCCATCGACATCATCTCAATCGCGCAGCACGCCAACCCAAACGACATCGGCCAAATCGAACTGCGCCGCGCCCAGTTCACCACTTTGTCCAGCGACGCCAGCAAAATCCCCTCGTCCTTCAGGAAGTTTGCATCCTGGCCCGGCGCTTCCAGCGTTACTCCTTTCGCGAGTTCAATCGCCATTGTTTCGATCGATCCTCAGCTTCTCAGGCATGCACGACACGCACTCAGTCCCTAGCCAGCGTATCCCGATATTTTGCACTTTACCTCCCTGCATTGCAATCGGATGCATTTTCAAGCTCGGCGGCGAACCGAACTTCAACCGGGAATGCATGCTCGGATTCCCCTTGCCGGGTTTGCCGGAATCTGGACGCCTTCGCCTGATTTGAGCGCAGGATTATTTTTTCCGAACCGTAGTCAAACGTTCACCGTCTGTTCACAGACCTTAGTGGCGTGCGAGATAAACTGCGCAGCGGAACTGCACTTACCCGCCTCCGGAGGGAATATGAAGAGACCAATTTCAAAGACCTTGCTCGCAGCCGCATTTATCTTCAGCTTTGCGTCCGTCATCTCTGGTCCATTATTCGCGCAAAATCCTACGCCAACAGCGATTCCACCGTACCAGCTGAGCATATTTGCCACTGCGCCGGCCGGGCTGAGCGCGCCTGATTCAGTTGCCGTGCGGGGTGATCAGGTTTTCGTAGGATACGGGGACAATCACGCGCCAGATGGTTCGGACGGCCTAAGCAGCCAAGTCGTCCAATACAACATGAAGGGCCACCTCATTCACATCTATACAGTGCTAGGCCACAACGATGGAATCAAAATCAATCCTGCAACCGGCCTGGTCTGGGCCTTGCAAAACGAAGACGCCAATGCGAACCTGGTGATCGTTAATCCCGAGACCAAACAGCAAAAATTTTACACTTTCGGTCCCACCCTCCACGGCGGAGGCTACGACGACCTGGTTTTTCGTGGATGTCAGGTTTTCATCAGCGCCTCCAACCCAGCCAACACCAACCCAAACACCGGCCCCGCGATCGTGCGAGCGCATCTCAGTGGCACGATGGTGGAAGTAGATCCGGTTCTTGCAGGTGATGCGAGCGCCATCGACATCTCCACGGACCAAACGATTCAGCTCAACTTGACGGATCCGGACTCCATGACCCTAGATCCGCTTGGAAATCTGGTGCTGGACAGCCAGGGCGACGACGAATTGATTTTCGTAAGTGATCCGAACACAAAAAATCAGCGAGTGCTGCACTTGCCACTGACATACCTACCGCCCAACTCCAGTACGCCGACTTCCGTTGAAGTGGATGACACATCATTTACCACCTCAAGCCAGGGATTCATTCTTTTCGCCGACAAAACTCTGAATACGGTATACCGGCTGGATAAGGTTGCCTTTCCTCCGGAAACTGCGTTCACCGCGGCAGATGGAGCATCACTCGTGGGCACCATCAACCCGAACACTGGACTGATCACTCCGATCGTCACTGGTCTTGGAAATCCGGGCGGTCTAGTCTTTGTGGATACTTCAAATGATCAACGAACGCTTTTGCGCGAGGCTTACGAAGATGAGTGCGGTGACGGAGACTATAACTGAGGTTCGCTGCAGGCGAATTGTGTGATGACGAGAGCAGTCTAAGAGTCATCGGATTCCGGGCTGCTCCCATATTTACCCTTGATTCACCACAAAGTTGAGGAGCTAAAGCCGTTGGCTCGAATCCCGTTGCAATAACAAAATGTTGTGCCCCTCGGGATCATGCAGCACCGCCCAATTCGCTTCCGACTGAACGAAGCGGTCCGCTCCGATTGCCGTCTTCGCCGCCTCAAGATCCGCAACCGCGAAGAACAAAGTAGCTTTGTCCTTCGACGGATACGTTTCCGACCTTTTTTGCTCCAGAGTCACAAAACTTGTCCCGCTGTCAAACTTCGCAAAATGACCGGGCTGGTGATCCGCCAGTTTCAACCCGAGCGTCTGGGAGTAAAACGTCTTGGCCTCATCTAAATTATCGAAGTAAAGTCCGGCCCCCAGAAAACGAGCTGCTGCAATTTCCGCCATGTCTCCTCCCGATAAATTGCTACGCCTCACTTCACCACAATCGTCAACTCCGCTGTCTTTTTATTTTCCTTCCCGTCGTCAGCGGTAAAAGTGTATTTCGTCGTTTTCTTGGGTGTGATCTGAAAGCAGCGATTGACTGAGGGCCAAACGTCTCCCACGGGCGGATCGATGCTCACGGACTTCGCGTTCGACGTTCCGTAGCACATGGTCACGTCCTCCCCGCGATGAATTTCGCCCGGTGACGCATAAAAGCTGATTATTTTGAATTCTTCTCCGCCCAACGTCTCCACCGTGTCGGCAGCCTGCTGCTTTTCCTTTTGGGCCTGTTCCGTTTTCACTTCCTGGTTGATTTCTGAGTTTTCATGCCATCGGCTATAAAAAATCCAGCCCACATAAATCAGCAGCACGAGCGCGGCGGCAGAAAATCCAAGCCACAGCTTCCGATTTAACGACATCGGCTTCGTTTCCGGCTCTGGACCGCCGCTCAACATAAATTCCCTCGCTATAAATCCACGCTCGCCTGCGTTTATCGGTCGGCATCCCGCAGCAATTGCGAAAGCGCCGCGTCAAACTTTTCCGGATCATCGATAAACACAGCAGTGCCCCGCGCCTTCAACCAGCACCAAGCGTGCTTCCGGTATCTCTCCGGCCATCTCTTTTTGCGCTTCCAACAGCGGAGATCCGGCCGAAGCTATCACCAGCGCAGGCCGGTTAATTTTTTTTAGAGTACGATCACAAATTTGGAAATAGGCAGCGCGTCGATCAGTTCGTGCAGGTCAACCGCGCGGCGTTCAGGCGTGTTGCCCGACAGCATCTTTGACGACTCGCCTTGCCTCCTTGTGAGTGCCGGAAAATCCCGGCGCGAGCCCGTGGCACAAAATAATTGCAAGAATGGGCAGTCCAATCTTGAATCATCTTGTCATCTTTGGCTTAGACGAAATTGGCCGGCTTACCGTTACCCTATCGCGGCATCCTCAACCCTGCCGAGCTACGCTACACGCAACACAATCTTGCCGAACTGCTCGCGAAGCTCCAGCCGCTGATGTCCTTCCGCGCATTTCTCAAGCGGCAGCACCAGGTCTATCACCGGACTCAACAATCCGCGCCGGTAAAGTTCCAGCGCGCTGAACAGATCGGCTTTGCTTCCCATGAAGGAACCCAGCAGCGAGAATTGCCGAGTAAAAAGATAACGAATATCGATTTTTGCGTCGAAGCCGGTCGTGGCCCCACATGTAACTAAGCGCCCGCCAAACGCGAGGCTGCGGATGCTTTCTTCCCATGTAGCTTGGCCCACATGTTCGAATACTACGTCCACACCGCGCCTATTTGTCATCCGCTTCACTTCTTCTGAGATCCGATTCTCCGAGTGCAAAATCATCGAGTCCGCACCCAGCTCTTTCCCCTTCAACACTTTTTCTTTGGTGCTGGCTGTGGAGATCACGCGCGCGCCTGAAGCCTTCGCGATCTGAATCGCCGCGCTCCCCACTCCACTGCCTGCCGCAAGAACCAACACGGTTTCGGCAGGTTTCAATTTCGCGCGCGTAATCAGCATGTGCCACGCAGTAATAGACACCAGTGGAAACGCCGCGGCTTCCTCAAACGACATTTTCTCCGGGATGGGCACCACATTCACGGCGGGCGATTTCACGTATTCCGCGCATCCGCCGTCCACCATCTGCCCAAGCAACGTGTATTGACGGCATTTGTTATCTTCTCCCGCCAGACATTTCTCACATTGGCCGCAAGAAATCCCCGGCTGCAGCATCACGCGCTCGCCGACCTTCACGCTTTTTACCTTCGCGCCAATCTTCGCAACTTCTCCTGCAATGTCACTGCCCGGTATGTGCGGAAGCGGTATTTCGATTCCAGGCAAGCCGCGTCGCAAAAAGAGGTCCAGATGATTCAGCGCGCATGCGCGCACGCGCACCAGCACTTCGTATGCGTCAATTTCCGGCGTGGGCGCCTCTACAGTTCGCAACACTTCCGGCCCGCCATGTTCCGAATAAACAATCGCTTTCATAATTGCTCTCCGCTAACGCCTGGCGAAACGAAAGTAGCATCCGCCAGTAGTCATGTCCAGAACAGCGCATGCTGCAAAGACACGCCGTTGACACCGCAGTGCTCCTAACGTAAGTTCTCCACAAACACTACGCCGCTCTCGAACGCTGCTGCCTGAGAAGACCATGAACAACCAGTTTTCAAAACGCTGGCAATCCGCACGCGAGGCCTTACGTTGGCGCGGCTTGCTCTTCTCTTCGTTGCTGGCCACCCGCGAAATGCTTCGCCCGGTTATGTACTGGCATGCCTGGCACATTTTTCAGACCGATCTTGAGCGCATGCCGACGCCCTATGCCAAAGAGAAAGTGGACGTGAAAGTTTTTTGCAACAAAGAAAATCGCGGGAGTGTCGAAGCTCAGATTTCCCTGATGGGAGGAATCCCATCGGCCGAGGTGAACTCGCGCTTTGATCGCGGTGACGCCGCCGCCGTCGCTTATGTGCAGAGCGAGCCCGCCGGTTTTATGTGGCTAACCTTCACCGACGGCGCCGAACTCGCATTCGGCGTCACCTGGATTGTCCACGCGGATGAAGCTCTGCGTTACGGTTCTTTCGTGGTCCACAAATGGCGCGGCCTGGGAATTCACAGCGCGATGAATCGTGCGTTGAATGAATATGCGCGCGACCGCGGTCTTGCCCGCACACTCGCCAGCATTAGCGCGGTCAATCCTCAGTCGCTCAATCTCGCTAAACGCGCGCGCAATCCCCCCCTAATGACGATCATCCTGGTTCACATTCGGGGCGTGAATTGGACCTACATAAAAACGATCGATGCCCCATTTTCCTCGCGCTTCGCCCGCTCCGCGACAAAGCTCATTCCCCGCAAACCCTACTCAATCAGCGACGAAATGTAGAGCGCTAGGAATCCTTTTGTTTATCCGCAACATTCCCTTTTATGTCGTAAAATAGCCACGCGGAAGATCGCCGCGCCTCGAACGAAGAACTAAACTCGGCGCACGAGCCAGGGTCCATGGATGTCTTTGAAGAAGTCGTGCGAATCAGAAAAGCGGGACAGCGCGCCGCGCTCGCCACCATCGTTCACACGGATGGCTCCATCCCGAGCTACGAAGCTTCGCGCATGCTGATTCGCGATGACGGCTCCATCGCAGGCACTGTCGGCGGAGGCTGCGTGGAAGCCGAAGTATGGGCCGCGGCCAAGGAAGTAATCCAAACCGAGCAGCCGCGAAAGATGACCTTCAATCTGAACCACGAGCCCGGCTTCGATTCCGGCCTAATCTGCGGCGGTACGCTTGAAATTTTTGTCGAACCAATTCTGCCGCAGCCAATTCTCTACATTTTCGGCGGCGGACATATCTCCGTAGCCCTGGCGCGCATCGCAAGCCAAGCCGGATTCGCGATCGGGATCGTTGACGACCGCGCCACGTTCGCAAACCCCGAGCGTTTCCCCATGGCTTCGGAAATTCTCACCTCTTACGAGGATGCCTTCGAAAAAATCCGCCCGAACTCAGCCACGTACCTCGTCATCGTTACACGCGGACACAAAGACGACATGCGCGTTTTGTCCTGGGCGGTCGAAACAGACTCCCGCGGATTCCCACCTCGTTACATCGGAATGATTGGAAGCCGCCGCAAAGTAATTTCGGTTTACAAAGCTCTGGAGAAGCAGGGAGCCTCACTCGACAGGTTCGATCGCGTCCACGCACCTGTCGGCCTGGATATCGGCGCGCTTACCCCGGAGGAAATTGCAGTCAGCATCACCGCCGAGCTCATCGCCGTCCGGCGGAACTCCGAAAATTTCCCAAAAAAATCGGTCAAACTCTCCGAACTCGCCAGCCTGCACGGTGACTGAGCCGCATGCTCGCCGTTGCGATTCTCGCTGCGGGCGAATCTCGACGGATGGGCCAACCCAAAGCGTTGCTGAAGTATCGCGGGAAAACTTTTGCCGAACATCTGGTTTCCGCGACGCGCCACCCACGGGTGAACATAACGCGAATTGTGCTCGGCGCACAGGCCCAGGAAATCTCCCGCCTCCTTCCCTTTGATTCTTCCTGGATTCTCACCAATCCCGATTGGCAGCAGGGCCAGCTTTCTTCCATCCAGTCCGCAATTCGCAGCCTCCCTCCAGGTGGCACGGAGGGACTTATCCTCTGCCCCGTAGACCATCCCCTGATTTCAAGCTTCCTGGTAAGCCAGTTAATTCACGAATTCGACTCGACTGGGAAGCAAATAGTTCTCCCAACCCATAAACGAAAGCGTGGCCATCCAGTGATTTTTCGCGCTTCGCTTTACCACGAATTACTGGCAGCGTCGCCCGGCGTCGGCGCCCGCCAAGTAGTTTGGGCGCATGCAGCCGACGTGGCAGAGGTGGAGACGGACGAGGAAGGTGTAATCCTAAATTTAAACGACCCGGAAACATTGAAGCGAACCCTTAACGAGTAGTGCCCGCCCATTACTTCGGGCAGTAGCACGCGTTTATTCACTCATTTATTGCTTTATGCAATAGCACGCGTCTGTTGCTTCACGCATTCCTAGCGCCAGACTTAAGCCCGGCATCTTGCTGTTGACTCGACTTGGGTTTCGCAGTTCGCTTTTTGCCTGGTTTCGGTTTTGGTGTTGATTTTGATTATTGTTTTACGTTGTCATCCCGAAGTCGGGGTCTTTTGCCGATTGACCGGAGGGACCTGCTCTTTCGCTCGGAGCCATGCCTTCACGCCGCTATCTAAGTCTGGCAGTGCTTCAAACCAGTTTGGCGGCGAGGGCACCAAGCGCGTCCGCACAGAGCTGAGCCGCATGAAAAGTTGCAGGAGGAAGCGTCCCTAACCCTTCGGAAATCTGTTGCGGCGTGATCAACCGAAACTCCGCCACCGACTTCCCCACCAGAAAATCCGTTAACACCGAACTTGCAGCAATAGCAGCCACGCACCCCTGGGTTTTAAACCGAGCTTCAGACACGCGTCCTGCGTCCATCCGCACCGACAGCCGCAATATATCTCCGCAAACTGGGTTCACGACCTCCACCGTCGCGCTAGCATTCGCCACTTCGCCCGCATTATGTGGATTGCGGAAATGTTCCAGAACCGTTTGATTAAACATGTGTGCCGACGTTCGAGCCTAAGACATGCGTCCCCATGATTCAGCTCGCCCCTTACCAGCTACTACTTCGGAAAACGCTTCGAGAATGTGTTCCACCACGGAACATTTTCGAGATTTGACCGCGAAAATTCGCCGCTGCAAAAACCAACAAACGCTTTGCCTGAAGCAGTATAGGGCTAATCGGATTTTGTTTAATAGTTGATACACGGGTAGGCAAGACTCCTGACAACATCGTTCGCTTTTTCTTTCAAATTTATTGACAGAACGCGCATACAAATATACCTTCTTGGTGCGGTCCAGCCAGCGCTTTACCGAACGGGCGCGGAAGCGCACAAATTAATCCGCCTATAAGAATCGTTAGGAGATATAGAGATGCGAAGAATTGGACACATCTTGACCCTCGCGGTGGCAGTCGCGCTCTGTGCAAGCGCCGGCTTCGCTCAAGATGGAAAGCTGAAAATGAAAGTCTCACCACCACAAGCGTATGTATTCGTGGATGGCAACGCGATTCGCGACGGAAGCCGCTCGGTCAGATTGGCCCCAGGCAAGCACACCGTGGTAGTGGTGAACTACGGCTACAAAATTTCCACGCAGGACGTCAATATTGAATCCGGAAAAACCACCGATCTTGCGGTGACCCTGGAGCCTTATGGCGACAAGGTCGCAGGTCCTTGGGGCCGAGTTTACATATCCGGGACTGACGTGCGTGCCGCCGTTCTGTCGAACGGAAAAACTCCCGGTTATTTTGTAGGGCATGTAGATGAGTTCAACAACGATTTCTGGATCTGGAAGCAAGAGTTGCTGCTGCCACCGGGAACCCACCACCTCACGATTACTCGCGGCGGCAAAGAACTCTGGTCCGGCGACGTTAAAGTAGAAGCCGGAAAGAAAGTCTCGATTAACGTCGGCAAGAATGCCCAGGTCACCACCGACTGGAGCAAGCGTCAAGCCGATCTGCAGAAGAAGTCTCCGCTGCCTCGCTTCCATGCAGGCATCGCCAGCGCGACCGTAGTCGTCGCCCCGGTCAGAGCAGTCATCACCAACGCCACTGCCAATATCAACTGCAGTCAGAACACTGATATCGCTTGGCAGACCACCGATGCCGTCGATGTAACTATCGACAACAGCGTCGGCAACGTCGACTTGAACGGCAGCAAGTCTGTTTCGCCGCGCGCGACGACAACCTACACGCTGACTGCGTCCGGACCCGGTGGAATCGTCACGGGAACCGAAACCGTCAACGTGAATACAAAAGTTGACGCCACTCTGACGGCAAATCCGACCGAACTGCACTATCGCAAGATCGGCGACAAAGTTATTACCGACGACAACGGAACGCTCACTTGGACCACCTCAAACGCCGATTCAGTCAGCATCGACCCATTCGGCAAAGTGGATTTGAACGGCACTCAAACCATCAAGTCCGAGCCGAAAGACACGACTGAGATTCCCGAAGGTCAACCTGCTCGTACAGTAGACGAGCAACGCGCCTACACGCTGACAGCCACAAACGTCTGCGGTGGAAGCACCACGCAAACGGCAAACGTGCACGTGGCCGGTTCGGTAGAGCCGATTCCGTCCGTGGTTCTGCAGAGCATCTTCTACCCCACGGACTACCCAGACAAACCGCATCCACAAGTTGGTCTCGTAAAGAGCCAGCAACTGGAACTCGCCACGCTGGCCGATGGGTTCAAGAAGTATCTTGAATACGATCCCGATGCGAAGCTCTCGATCGAATCTCACGCGGATATTCGTGGCTCCAAGCCTCATAACCAAGATCTCAGCGAACGCCGCGTGGAACGCATTAAACAGTATCTCGTCGATCAGGGCATCGCCGCCGACAAGATCCAAACTGCCGCTTATGGAAAAGAGCGCCAGCTGGAAAAGTCGGAAGTGAAGAACCTGGAAGACACCAACCCGAACAAGCCGCCCAAGGCTCGTGAACGAAACAAGCAGGGCGACTGGCTTGCGTACAACCGCCGTGCAGACATTGTGCTGTTGCCTTCCGGCAAAAAGTCAGCGCAATTCTATCCGCACAATGCCGACGACTCTGGAATCATGTGGCAGATTCCGAAGCCGCCGCTCAAGAAGGTTGAAGCAGCTCAGTAGTAGCTTCTTAAGCTCAGATTCGCTTACCGCGCCGGAGAGCATTTCTCTTCGGCGCGGTTTTGTTTTGCATGGCAACTTCGCGCGCCATTTAGCCGCTAGCTCTGTATAATGCCCGTCTCATAATGTCGCTTTCCCTCGGCACCAAGCTCGGCTCCTACGAAATTATCTCGCCCCTCGGCGCGGGCGGCATGGGCGAGGTGTACCGCGCGCGCGACACGCGCCTGGGCCGCGAAGTCGCTTTAAAAGTTTTACCCACCGCGTTCGCCTCCGATCCTGAACGCATGGCGCGTTTCCAGCGCGAAGCGCAAGTTCTCGCATCGCTCAACCATCCGCGCATTGGCGCCATCTACGGCTTCGAAGATGCAAACGGCGTCCGCGCGTTGGTGATGGAGCTCATCGAAGGCCCCACGCTCGCGGATCGCATCGCCCGCGGCCCCGTCCCAATTGACGAAGCGCTCCCGCTCGCACGAGAAATTGCGGAAGCGCTCGAAGCTGCTCACGATCGCGGCATCGTTCACCGCGATCTGAAACCCGCCAATATAAAAATCACCTCTGACGGCAACGTAAAAGTTTTGGACTTCGGCTTGGCTAAAGCCGTCGAAGGTGACGTTTCTTCTACTGACATCCAAAATTCTCCGACCATCAGCCGCATGGCCACGCAGGCCGGAATTATTTTGGGCACTGCCGCATACATGTCGCCCGAACAAGCCAAAGGCAAGACCGTGGACCGCCGCACGGACATCTGGGCCTTTGGTTGCGTGCTTTATGAAATGCTCACAAGTAAGCATGCCTTCGAAGGTGAAACCGTCACCGACACCCTGGCAGCCGTAATCCGCGGCGAGCCTGATTGGACCCTGCTGCCTGCAACCACTCCGCAAGCCGTTCGAAATCTTTTGCAGCGTTGCTTGAAAAAAGATCCGAAACAACGCCTGCAATCCATCGGCGAAGCGCGCATCACTCTTGACGAAGTCCTCTCCGGCTCCACACAAGCCGTCGCTCCAATCCAGGAATCTCAATCATTGCCGCCCGCGAAAAAATCTTCGCTGCGCTTCCTGCCCTGGGCGGTTGTTGCGCTTCTCGGTGCAGCGCTCCTGGTCGCTCTGTTTGCTTTGCGGCAAGCGTCGCATCCTTCCACGCTGAAGCCCGTGGAACTCGCGCTAGCGATTCCCCCGGACCAGATGCTCGACACGCTTGCTGGCCCAGCCATTGTGATTTCCCCCGATGGCTCGCGAGTGGCCTATGTCACCCGCGATCGAGGTTCAATCACCGGAAAACTCTACGTCCGCGAAATGGATAGCAAGACTGCCGTGCCGATCGAGGGAGCCGGGGGAGCCTCCGCCCCGTTCTTTTCTCCCGACAGCTTATGGATCGGTTTCTATGGCGACGGAAAATTAAAGAAAGTCTCGGTGCACGGAGGCGTGGCCATCGCCCTCACCGACGTGAACGGCTATCGCGGCGGCACCTGGTCCGAAGACGGCACCATAGTCTTTCCTGCACAATTTACCTCTCCGCTTTTCCGCATTCCGGCAGCAGGAGGAAAGCGCGAAGCGGTCACACACCTCGACAATTCGCGTTCTGAGATCACTCACCGCTGGCCGCAATTCTTGCCTGGTGGAAAAGCCTTACTGTTCACCTCATCGGCGGACAATAATTTCTTTGAGCACGCCAGTGTCGAAGCCGTTTCGCTCGATCAGGGTGAGGTCAAAGTGCTGGTGGAGAACGCCTATTTCGGCCGCTATCTCACCGACGGCTACTTGGCCTATGTATCGCAAGGCACCGTCTTCGTTGCTCCCTTTGACGCTCAAGCATTGAAAATCACCGGCACGGCTATTCCGGTTTTGCAGGGCGTTGACACGGACCTCTCCGATGGCGCCGCTCAAATGAGCGTATCGCAGAGCGGTACAGTTGTTTATTTGTCCAACGGCAATTCGAATCAGAGCCTCAACATCGCTCTGCTGGATCGCAAAGGAGACACCTCCACGCTGATCAACGATCAGCCCGAGGCGTCCTCTCCAGCTGTCTCTCCCGACGGAAGGCGCGTTGCCTTCCAGAAACTAAACGGAATCTGGGTGCACGACATCGCTCGCGGCACAACCTCTCCGCTCACTCCTGGAAATGGCGGGGCGAGTTACCCAGTTTGGACTCCTGATGGCCGGTGGCTCGCATACTCCCATCCGCGTACGACAGGCTCCGGCACAGGACAGGGCATCTACCGAAAACGCGCCGATGGATCCGGAGAAGAGGAAGCCCTAACGCCCGAGCACGTCCTCAACGCGTATCCCAGCTCATGGTCCCCGGACGGCAAGATTTTGGCCTACTACCAGATGTCGGAGAAAGATGGATCCTGCTGTGAAATGTGGATGCTTCCGATTGATGAAAACGGCAAGCCGCAGGAACCGAAGCGGTTTCTCGGGGAGGGCAGTGGGAAGGCCCGTCTGCCGCTATTCTCCCCGGATGGCCGTTGGGTGTCATACATGTCCTGGGAATCCGGCAACCCACAGATTTACGTGGTTCCGTTTCGCGGGCCGGGAGGCAAATGGCAAATCTCTACCGATGGCGGAGCAGAACAGCGATGGTCGAAAACTGGCCATGAACTTTTCTACGCAGGGACGGCCAGGACGCTAGTCGCGGTTCCGTATTCGGTGGACAAAGACTCTTTCCAGCCCGGCAAGCCGCAAGTGCTCTTCGCCGACCGATTCGAACTCCGCGCTCCGTTTACATCCTATGATGTGATGCCCGATGGCCAGCACTTCGTTATGTTCCAATTCGCCCAAGGCAGAGCCAAACCCGTCTCCGACCCCACGGTAGTCCTGAACTGGCTCGACAAAGTTCGCCAACTCGTCGCCGCCGGCCAGACCAACGGAGGAAAATAGCTCGAGCCTCCCATTCGAGTCCTTTCCGCTATTCCAAGAAAGCGTACTGCTCCCTGCCCAGTACACGAATTAAGGACCGATTCGGGGGTATCCGTCGCTCGCGCAAGCGAAGTTCCTGCGACATTACGTCAACAATGCGCATCGAATACTTGGGAGCAAAATGCGACGACAACGTTTGATCGGTTTCATTGCAATGATCCAGTCCCTTCTTTGTTTGATCCACTTGTTCCTCTATAAAACGTGGACATTTGCAGCTCCAGGAAGCCACGCGCCCGGAGCGTTCTGGGCCAAACTTGTGCTCGGCTTTTTGTCGGTGAGCTTTGTCACCGCTTCGCTGCTCGCATATCGCTATACCAACCCTCCTCTGCGCGTGTTTTACCGGGCAGCCGCAGTTTGGACCGGCATGCTCACCTTCCTCTTTTTTGCCGCCGTTCTCTCCTGGATTATTTTCGGTGTGGCGCAACTGGCAGGCTTGGCTGTGAACTTCCATCGCATCGTCGAAGTACTATTCGCCGTCGCGGCGGTGACCGGCTTCTACGGAGTTTTCAACGCAAGCTGGACGCGGATCACCCGAACGACCGTCCAACTTGCGAACCTGCCTGCGGCGTGGCGCGGGCGGAAAGCGGCGCTCATCAGCGATGTGCACCTCGGCCACGTGCGAAACGGCAGTTTTTTGCGCCGCATGGTCGCCAAGATTTTGAAGGAAGAGCCCGACGCGATTTTCATCACCGGAGATCTGTATGACGGCACCGCCATCGACGCGCAACGCGCAGCGCAGCCATTAATCAACCTCGTGGCGCCGCAAGGAGTGTATTTCGTCGCGGGCAATCATGAGCAATTTGGCGACGACAGTAAATATATGCGCGCAATTTCGGCCGCCGGAGTCCACGTGCTCCGCAATGAGAAAGTGGAAGTGGACGGCTTGCAAATTGTTGGCGTCCCCTACCGTCACGCGACGCACGATGGCCACCTTGCCTCGGTGTTACGCGGTGTCAGCTTGGACCGCGATCGCGCGAGCATCCTATTGACGCACGCGCCGGACCATCCGGATGTCGCCGAGGCCGCCGGCGTTTCCCTGCAACTATCCGGCCACACTCACCTCGGCCAATTCATACCTTGGAGTTGGATTGCCCGTCGGATTTACCGCCAGTTTGTCTATGGCCTAAGCCGTATCGGCAAGATGCAGGTTTTCACTTCAAGCGGAGCCGGCACCTGGGGCCCGCCGCTGCGCCTAGGCTCAAATCCCGAAATCGTAGTGCTTGAATTCCAGTAGATTTCACCAGCTCTTGGAAGTGTTATGATTTTTGCGCGGTTTATACATAGTCTGACTTATCCTGGTCCACTGTTCGGCTTGGACTCGGTCGGGCACAAGCTCAGTCCTCAACTCTCAGACGCTCTATCCTTCGCTTTCGTCACCTTCTGATCCTCGGGTTATATTTAGTGCTGTTTTGGTAAGCTCTCTGCGCCTGCGGAAGAAACCTGGGGAGGTTGGCGATGCATTTGCGATTAATGGCAGTGTGTTGCGTGTTTAGTATGTGCTCGCCGGCAGCGAGGGCGCAGACGGGAACTAGCGGCACGCCGTCCGGTCCTGCAGTTACTGCGCCCGCGATCTTGCCGAGCAACAGGCAGCCTCGCGCCCGTGATCTCGGTGTGCCCTTCGATGGCACACCCGGACCGTTGAACGCCATCACCGACGTTGCAGGCGTAGAGGTGGGCTACAAAACGCTTATCACCGGTGAAGGCCGCCTCCTCGTTGGAAAGGGTCCCGTTCGCACCGGGGTGACCGCTATCCTGCCGCGTGGAAAGCAAGGCACCAAGAGTGTCTTCGCCGGGTATTTCGCCGGAAACGGAAATGGCGATATGACCGGTACGCACTGGATTGAGGAGAGTGGTCTGCTTGAAACGCCGATACTCATCACGAATACGGGAAGCGTCGGCGTCGTGCGCGACGCTGCGGTCGCCTGGATGGTGCAACAAAAGCGACCCGGAGACTTCTGGTATCCGGTCACTGCCGAAACCGCCGACGTACCTCTGAATGACATCAAGGGCCAGCACGTCACCGCGCAGGACGCTTGGGACGCGCTGAACTCCGCCACAGATGGACCACTTCTCGAAGGCAATGTTGGCGGTGGCACCGGAATGATTTGCAACGGCTTCAAAGGCGGAACCGGAACATCGTCGCGTAGGCTCAGCGCTGCCGATGGCGGCTACACGGTGGGTGTGCTCGTCCAGTGCAACTACGGCGGATCGCAGCAATTAAGGGTCGCAGGCATTGCCGTGGCCCGGGAAATGAATCTCCAGCGGCCTTGCGTCGAGAAACTCCTTGATCCGCCGGTGGTGTATTGGTGGAATGGAACGACCGTTCCAGTCTGCGACCCAAAAGTAGCCGCCACTGCCGATGGCGTCCGCGCCTCGGAAGAGGGCTCCATCATCGTGATCGTCGCGACCGACGCGCCGCTCACGCCGGACCAGCTAAAGCGCCTTGCCCGCCGCGTCTCCGTCGGCCTGGGAAGAGTGGGAGCCATTGAAGGAGACGAGTCCGGCGACATATTTCTTGCATTCTCGACCGCCAACGCGGGAGCCGACGAAGGCAACAGCACTCAACCTCCTTTCCACTACCCGAACGCCGCGATTCAGCGCATGCAAAGCTGGAAGATGGATGCGATGTTTACTGCTGTAGTGCAGGCGACCGAGGAGTCCGTCATTAACACCATCGTCGCCGCAAAAACAATGGTCGGCGCAGACTATTGGACTATCCCGGCATTGCCGCACGATCAACTACAACAAGTCTTGCGCAAACACGGGCTGCTGCAACCGTGATCGGCTTTGTCTTTGTGCTGCTAGTGGATGGAGAGCAGTGCAAGTAAAATTCTGGCGACGATGACAAACAAGAAAATTCCGCGAATCCGGATCGTTTCACTTGCGCCGAACGTCACATCCACTCTGCTGGAGCTAGGAGCTGGCCGCGACCTCGTGGGCGTGAGCAAATGGTGCAAAGACGTTGCCGACGTGGGTCGCCGCCCGCAAGTCGGCGATTGCTGGAAGATGGATATCGATGAAGTGATGCGGCTAAAGCCCACTATCCTGATCGGCTCCGTGCCATTTGCTCCCGATACAGTCGCCAAACTTCTCGCGCAGCCGGTAACCTTCGTCGCCATAAATCCGCGAACTCTTGCAGACATTGAGCGCGACATTTCCACTCTGGGCAGTATCGCGAACCGCGCGGCAAGTGCCCAGAAGTTAATTCGGAAGATGCGGCATGAATTCGAAAACGTAGCGCGCGCCGGTCAAAGCCGTCTCAGCAGCGCGCTCCGTCAGAGCGCCACCTTAAATGGTTTTCGTCAGGGCACGGCTTCAGCCGTGCCAAAAAGCAGATCAAGATCAGGGGTTTCAACCCCGGAGCTCCGCCCGCGGGTTTACTGCGAAGCATGGCCCAAACCGCGCATCAGTTCTCCTCCCTGGGTGGCTGAACTGGTCGAAATTGCAGGCGGTAAAATGGTCGTCGCGTCCGGCCAGCGCGTGACCGATGAAGATGTGGCCGCGGCAAATCCGGAAATCATCGTGCTAGCGTGGGCCGCCGCCGGAAGCAGATCGAAGCGGACCAGCGCGCTGCAAAACCCCGCATGGCGAGACGTGCTAGCAATTAAGAACCGTCGCGTTTTCGTAATCCGCGATGAATTATTAAATACTCCCGGTCCTCCGTTGATCAAAGGCGCGTGGGAATTGTTACAAATAATTCACAGCGCGCCCCCGAAAGGCCTCGAATGAAGACAGTCGTAGCCGCGCTCATCGAATCTGACGGTAAACTTCTCGTGTGCCAGCGCCGCCGCACCAATTCCTTCGGCTTGATGTGGGAATTCCCCGGCGGAAAATTGGAACCAGGTGAAACCCCCGCCGAAGCGATCGCGCGAGAGTTACACGAAGAGTTGGGAGTCACCGCGCAAATCGGATCGGAAGTTTATCGTAAGCGCCATCAATATTCGGAACTCGCCGAGCCGATAGATCTGATCTTCTTCACCGCTACTGTGAATCCCGCCGAGATTCGAAACCAGGCGTTCGAAACCATGGAGTGGAGCATTCCCTCCAATCTGGCGAATCTGAATTTTCTTCCCGCAGACCGCGAGCTAGTCGAGAAGTTACGGTCTGGAACTCTGAAGGTGCCGAAAGCGGATTGAACGGAGGCGAGAGGATCATCTCAAGAGAAGATCTGGATTGGGCTGCGTCGGAGAAGTTACTTTCCCCGGAGCAGGCGACGCTCTTATGGGCGCGACTCGAAGCGCGCCGTTCTGACCGGTCAAACTTCGGCGTGGCCAACGTCGCCTACTACCTCGGCGCGCTGATCGTCATGTCCGCACTGGGCTGGTTCATGACCCTTGGCTGGCAGAAATTTGGCGGCGGAGGGATTTTCCTGATTGCCGCGGCCTACGCAATGGCATTTCTATTAGCGGGATACTATCTCTGGTTCTCTCAGAACCTCAAAATTCCTGGCGGACTTCTTTTTACCTTGGCGGTGTGGATGGTGCCACTGGCAATTTACGGCCTCGAAGAGCTTACCGGAATCTGGCCGCAAGCCAACCCCGGAGCCTTTCGCGATTACCATATCTGGGTCAAGGGCAGCTGGATTCTAATGGAGATTGGAACAATCCTGGCGGGTTCGGTCGCGCTGAGGTTCATCCGCTTTCCTTTTCTCACCTTTCCAATCGCGTTTTCGCTTTGGTATATGTCCATGGATCTCACGCCGCTGTTGTTGCGAAAAAACGAATTCAGTTGGAACGAGCGTCTCTGGGTCTCCCTCCTCTTTGGCGCTCTGATCTTGATTATTTCCTATGTTGTGGACCGCCGGACCCGCGAGGATTACGCCTTCTGGGGTTATTTGTTCGGCTTGCTGGCTTTCTGGGGAGGCCTTTCGCTCATGCGAAGCAGTAGTGAATTCAATAAATTCCTCTACGGCCTCATTAATCTGGGACTGATGCTGGCTGCGATCTTTCTCGATAGGCGCGCCTTCTTGGTCTTCGGAGGCTTTGGCGTGTTCGGGTACCTCGCTCACCTCTGTTATGAAGTATTCAAGGACTCCATGATGTTTCCGTTCGCGCTGAGCGTGTGGGGCCTGCTGATTATTTTTCTCGGGATAAAGTATCGGCGAAATCACGAAGCGATCGAGTCGGCCATTTTGAATTTCCTTCCTGACGGACTGAAGAATCTCCGTCCCACGGCTCGCTAAGGCGGCTTTCTCGAATATTTCCCCCAAAGAAAAGACGCCTGCTACGAATGCACGCAAGGCCGCTATGGGTGTATTCTAGAAGCTCCAAGATAATCCGGCGAGCAAGTGTTCCGGCGGATTCGGCATTTTGAAGAGTACGAGGGCAATCGAAGCAATGGACAACGAACTTAGTACACCGATACAAGGCTTGGACGATTCCGAAATTCAAGAGTGGCTCGAATCGCTGGATTCGGTTCTGCAATCAAGCGGCCCGGACGTGGCGTCCTACATCTTGGAGCGGTTGCAGGCGCATGCCAAAGTGGTCGGCATCGATATTCCTTTCACCGCTACCACTCCTTACGTAAACACGATTCCTCATCAGCTCCAGCCGGCCTTCCCCGGCAATCAAGAGCTCGAGCGCAGGATCAAGAGCTTGGTCCGTTGGAACGCTATCGCCATGGTCGTGCGAGCGAATCGCGAAGAGCACAACATCGGCGGCCACATTTCCACATACGCTTCGGCAGCGACCCTTTACGAAGTTGGCTTCAATCATTTCTTCCGCGCGCGCACACCCGAGTTCGAAGGCGACATTATTTATTTTCAAGGGCACGCGTCTCCTGGAATTTATTCGCGAGCATTTCTGGAAGGCCGCCTCTCCGCCGAGAAGCTTGAAAATTTCCGGCGTGAACTGAAATCCGGGGGTGGCCTTACTTCTTACCCGCATCCGTGGCTAATGCCGGAGTTTTGGGAATTCCCCACCGTCTCCATGGGACTGAGCCCGCTGATGGCAATCTACCAAGCCCGCTATAACCGTTACCTGGAAAATCGTGGGCTTAAGCCTGAGACAGATGCAAAAGTTTGGGCCTTCCTCGGAGACGGCGAGACCGACGAACCGGAATCTCTCGGCGCCATCGGTTTGGCCGCGCGCGAAAAGCTCGACAACCTTATTTTCGTCGTGAATTGCAACTTGCAGCGCTTGGACGGCCCGGTGCGTGGTAACGGCCAAATTATTCAGGAACTCGAGGCGGAATTCCGCGGCGCCGGATGGAACGTGATCAAAGTCCTTTGGGGCACCGAGTGGGATCCAATTCTCGAGCGCGACACCGAAGGCCTGCTGGTCAAACGCATGGGCGAACTCGTTGACGGCGAGTATCAAAAGCTCGTCGTTTCGTCCGGCGCATATGTCCGCGAACATTTCTTCGGCTCAAGCGCGCAGCTCCTCAAGCTGGTTGAACCGCTTTCCGACGAGCAACTTCGTCGCCTGCGCCTCGGCGGACACGATCCCAGAAAGGTTTATGCCGCATTTAAAGCGGCAGTCGAACATCGCGGCGCGCCCACCGTAATTCTCGCGCGCACCATCAAAGGTTACGGCCTCGGCGAAGCGGGTGAAGGCAAAAACGTAACCCACCAGCAAAAGAAACTCAACGAAGACGAGCTCCGCGAATTTAGAACGCGCTTCGATATTCCAGTTACCGACGAGCAGTGCACCGAAGTTCCTTTCTACCGCCCCCCCGATGACAGCGAAGAAATTCGCTATCTGCGCGCGCGTCGTCAAGAGCTCGGCGGCTACGTTCCGCAACGCCGTGTCCGCGCGAAACCAGTCGCCGCCAACCTGGAGGAATCTTTCAAGGAATTTTCCGCCGGCAGCGATGGACGCGAAATCTCCACCACCATGGCCTTCGTCGCCATCTTGCGCAAATTGCTCCGCGATCCGGAGCTCGGCAAACTAATCGTCCCCATCGTGCCGGACGAGGCCCGTACCTTTGGCATGGAATCGCTCTTCCGCACTGTTGGGATTTATTCCAGCGTGGGCCAGCGCTATGAGCCGGTGGACGTGAACACCCTGCTCTACTACAAAGAAGCGAAAGACGGCCAAATCTTGGAAGAAGGAATCACCGAGGCTGGTTCGATGGCTTCGTTCATCGCCGCCGGAACTGCTTACGCCACGCACGGTATCAATACCATTCCATTTTTTATTTTTTATTCCATGTTCGGATTTCAGCGCATCGCCGATTTTATCTGGGCCGCCGCGGACATGCGCGTCCGCGGATTCATGCTCGGCGGAACTTCCGGTCGCACCACGCTTGCCGGCGAAGGGCTTCAGCACCAGGACGGCAACAGCCACGTCCTCGCGCTCACCGTCCCCAACCTGCGCGCCTACGATCCGGCATACGCCTACGAGCTCGCCGTGATTATTCAGGACGGCATTCGCCGCATGTACAAAGACGGCGAAAGCATCTTTTATTACATCACCGTAATGAACGAACCTTACGCCATGCCCGAAATGCCTGGCGACGTAACCGAAGGCATTCTCAAAGGCATGTACAAATTCCGCGCCTCGCGCAATAAAAAATCAAAGTTGCGCGCGCAACTCTTCGGCAGCGGCGCCATCCTCAACGAAGCTCTCCGCGCCCAGGAAATTTTGGAGCAAAAATACGGAGTTGCCGCCGACGTTTGGAGTGTCACCAGTTACAAGGCGCTCTACAGTGACGGAATTGAGACCGACCGCTGGAACCGCCTGCATCCTAGCCAAGCGCCGCGCGTCCCTTACGTCACCGAAGCACTGAGAGATTCGCCCGGGGTGATTGTCGCGGCCACCGACTACCTGAAAACTTTGCCGCACATGATCAGCTCGTGGATTCCGCGCCGCATCGCGTCGTTGGGCACCGACGGCTTCGGCCGCAGCGAAGGCCGCACGTCGTTGCGCGATTTCTTTGAAGTGGACGCGCGCTTCATCACTCTCGCCGCGCTCAACGAGCTTGTCCTCGACGGAAAAACCGAAGAAAAAGTCGTGGAGAAGGCCATCGCGGACCTCGGCATCAACGCCGAAAAACCCAACCCGGTAACTTCGTAGCGCGCTCATCAATCTTTTTTCGCCGCGAAGGCGGCCGCGGCCTCTTTGGATGTAACCACCGGCACAATCTCGAAATCCATCAGGTCTTTCCATTCCGCGGCCCACTGCTGAAACAATTCCGGACGCTCACACTCCATCAGCTGGAAGCAGCGGTCGAAGTTTCGTTCGATCCAGCTGTCTACATATTTCAGCCCCTCGGGCATCATGCGTCCTTTATTCTGCAAACGCTCGTAAATCGGCGATGCATCGCGCTCCTTGAATCGTTCAATCACCATGAACAGCATGAGCCCTCCTTCAAATCAGCGACCTTCCGCCATCGACCACGATTGTTTGGCCGGTGACGAATTCCGCGGTGGCCAGGTAGGCGACGGCGCCGGCGATGTCGTCGCCAGCGCCGGTGCGATGCAACGGGACACGTCGAATATATTCTTCGTCGGGCAGCTCGCCGGGAAACTGGATCGTGCCGGGCGCCACGCTGTTCACCAGAATTTCAGGAGCCAGCGCGCGCGCCAGGCAGCGCGTCAACATGATCGTCCCAGCCTTCGACACGCAGTAGTGCGTGTAAAGCGGCCAGGCCAGCAGCCCGCCCAGCGACGACAAATTGATGATGCGCCCGCGTCCCTGGCGTTTCATAATCGGCGCCGCCGTCTGCGCGCACAGGAATTGCGACTTCAGGTTGGCGTTCATGATGCGGTCCCATTGCTCTTCAGTCAGGTCTTCAAATTTGGAGGGAAAAAAGATGCCTGCGTTGTTCACCAGAATATCGAGCCGCCCGAATTCGTTTTCCGTCGCCAGAAATAATTTTTGGACGTCCGCGCGCTGGCTGACGTCCCCTTCCACCGCAATGGCCCGCCGCCCCTCGTGCCCCTGTTGCCCTTGGTCTCCCTCGTTATTGTTCGTAACGCGAATCTCCCGCACCAGCTCCTCCGCCTCCGCCTTCGACTCCAGGTAATTCACCACCACGTCCGCACCCTCGGAGGCAAGCCGCAAAGCAATGCTCCGCCCTACCCGCTTGGCTCCGCCAGTCACCAGCGCCACCTGGCCTTCCAACGCCTTCCCCGCCATCGCTTCGGTCCTCCTGCTTGGTGAGACCGTGACACGTTAGCACTTTGTGCGACGGGACGGAACGGCGAGAACGTTTTTGTTAGTCCAGGGAGGGTGGCGGTGGCGCTGTATCAACTGGGCGAGATCTTGTGTTGTGAATAGCCAAAACTTGAAAATCCTAATGTGCATTCTGGCCCCGGTTGGAATTTTGTCCGTTCTTTGTTTGAGTAAGTTGCGGCGAACTCTGTTTGTGGCGCTGGGCCGGTTAAAAGTGGTCTAGAACACTTGCAAATTGTGAGTGACAACTGGCTCGTGCGGACGAGCGATTTAGGTGGATTCGACATCAGCCCGCCTGGCCGAGCAGGCGCAAAAGGAAACGGAACTTTCGGCGAGTTATCGAATCGGAATGGGTAGCTGGCGGAACGGAGGAGGGCTTATGCCGACGCCGTCGACCCGGGAGCCCTATCTTCGACCTGCGCGGCCCCGATCCGAGGAGCAAGGAAGATTTTGAGGCGATGAGGAATAGTCCCCAGGCGCAGAAGCATATGAAGCCATCCTCCCAAGAATGCATATCGGTTTATTTGGAAAGCAGGTCGGGGATTACTTTGGAAAAATCGGACGCGTGCACGACTGGGCCATTTAAGAATGAGGCCCGCGGAAGTTGATTATCCCAGCGGGCATCTTTTGAATATACGGCCACCTCGTCCCAGTGAATACCGTGCTGGGTACAGCAATGGGGCTTGGGATGGGCGGGATCGGACTCAAGCTTACGAGCTAGTTCTTCTGCGAACAGATGATTCTTATCCCAGAACTGCGAAACTCGGGGATCAGATAGTCGCGATAACACACCCGTGCCCGGACTGTAATAGTCCGTTGGAAGGATTGGCTCCCACACCGCGAAGACACGGATGTGCGGATTTGTATTTAGTTTCAGAAAATCCTCGACTGCGGAAGCCCCCCGCAGGCATGTTGGTCAGGTAGGAGAAAGGAGCAGAACGATACGCACTTCGCCAGAGGCCACATTGAACGCTGTACGCAATTGATCAAAATTGCTGGACGCGAGCGACTCCAATGGCGGCTGCCCTGCGGGGACTCTCGCTCCGGCGTAGAAATGCCAGCCGAGAACCACCAGTCCCCCGAGCGCCAGCAGCGCAAGGATGCTTAGGGGTTTCTTCATTGGTGACCGCTACGGGAGATATCGGCGAGCATGCTGGCAATCGTTTGCGGAAAGAGAAGGAGAAGAAATACGATTAACGTGGACAGACCTAGGCAGATGATTGCTGTTTTGCTTTGCCGCGTCCGGCAGCGCATACCTCGGTAAATCTGAAAGAAACCCACTCCCAAGAGTGCGACCGCCAGCCCCAAGAGCCAAGGCCGCGCGCCAGCCAAGAAAACGGACGCACTCGCGAGGCCTGCAGCGCCCAAGAATGCCAATGGCAGACAACATCCCAGAGTAAGAAGCGAAGCCAGCACAGCGCCCAGGGAAGAACCTGTTGTCTTCCAATGGTCCACTAAACCTCCAAACCGTCAGCCTTTTCGATCACGGCACGTAGCCGCTCTTCCGACGGAGCGCCGGTGCCGTCCAAATACAAGCGGCACATGAGCCCGACCGCGCGAGATTGTTCGCTCTGCGGTTCAACGTCGTGTCCGTTCACGCGAATAGTTGGTGAACCCGGAAACTTCAGCGCTTGCGCCATGCGTACATCGGTCACCAGAACTTCGCGGACGTGCGCGTGAAAACTTTCCGGAGACAAAACTGCACGTAAGCGTTGAAGGGCCACGGCGTGATTCGGACAGTCGGAGACGTAAAACAGTTCAATTTTCATGCCACACGCTTATGCTTAGATTTTCCAGCAGCAGCCAGGACTGGGCAAGCGACACTCTTTCCTCGTGAGCGCTTGAGTTGAGAGTTGCACTTCTTGAGGGCGGCCTTCAGTTCGTCTTCCAACTTCACAAGCCCAGTGCGCTTGGCGTGAATGTCTTTGATTTTGCGATCGAGCTTCTTGCGCATTTCCGAGCATGCGCGCAGGTCATTGGTTCTAAGAGATAGGAATTCACGAATTTCCGTGAGCGAAAAACCAAGCGTCTGCAAGTTGCGGATGAATCCCAACGTGGAGAGATCAGCGGCGGAATACAGCCGAAACCCGCCTTGGCTGCGCGCGGGAGCAGCAAGCAATCCATTGCGCTCGTAAAAACGAATCGCGTCCACGCTCAGTCCTGTGTGTTTGGAAATCTGACCGATTCGCATGGCGCCTTCTCGTCCTCACAACCTCGCTAGCTTCTAGGCTACACCCTAGAGTCTAGGCCAGAGTCAAGCGCTTTGTATGGAGAACAGCTCATTTCGGCCCAGGTGACGCCCTCAGTGCATGTTCGCTCCGTGCAAACAAAAGGAAGTGAAACTTTCGGCCTGCTATCGAATCTGATTGGGCAGCGGAGGGACAACAGGAGGCCTTATGCCGATAATTTCGAAAGACAACAAAGTGGCTACGCTGATTAATGTGTTTACGGTGGAAGCGGGGAATCAGCAGAAGGTGGTGGACATGTTGGTGGAGACTACGGAGAAGGCTATGAAACATATTCCCGGGTTTGTTTCGGCGAGCATTCACAAGAGTCTGGACGGAGTGCGCGTCGTTAATTACGCGCAGTGGCGGAGTAAAGAAGATTTTGAGGCGATGAGGAATAGTCCCGAAGCGCAGAAGCACATGAAACCGTTTTTTGAGATAGCCAAGGTGGATTTTCATTTGTATGAAGTGGCGGACGCGATTGAGGTGCGGGGCGCGTCGGCGTAGGGCGACACTCGAAAAGCAAAAATATAAGGCGACAGCAGGTCCCTCAGGTCTATCCGCAAACAACGCGGATTTCAGGATGACAACGTAAGGACAGAACCACACTCTAAGTCAAAAGCCTCGCCCCGGCTCGCCGGCATGAACTCCACAACATGCATGCTTTCAGACACTCTTCAGGTGCGGATGAGAAATTTGCGCTCACACAATGGACTTGCAAATACGGCACATAATGTTTGGCAGCTGTTCTAGAAATAGAAAATGGAGAAACTTATCTCAATGAGAGTAGGCGCTCTCGCGCTGCTTGCGGTACTTGGCTGCGGGTTAATCGGCGCGACAAGGACGACGAAAGTCGAGCGGTTTCACTGATCTCCCCATTCCGGATAAGCGGTCAGCGCGTCAACGTAATTGTGGATTACGTCGGTGTGGGCGTCTTCTTGCCAACCGCCTAGCGAGAGGCTCTTGAACAGGTCGCGGGGGCGGCCTTGGTCGTCAATGGAATATTCGGTGAAATTTAGGACTTGGCGAGCTTCCTGAGCCAAGGAATCGGAGCTAATGGCTTTGGCGTAGAGGGCGAGGACGGCTCCATAGGTGGAATTAATACCGTTCCAGGCGTCGCGGTCTTCGTCTTGTTCGTGGCAGACGGTGACGCCGAATTCGCGGTGCGTGAAATTCTTCCGAACGAAATCAATCAAGGTGGCGGAATCTTCACGCCAAGCTGGGTCGAGGGCTTCTCTTCTCTCCAGCAAGTAACGTGAGAGATTCAGGGGAGCCCAGGCGTTGTGATTGGTGGGATTGTCGTGGTCTTCGAAGAACTGGGCGAAGAGAGCGCCGCCGTTTTTCGCGCTGGGAATTTGGCGGTCTTTGATCCATTGCCAGAGAGCGGCGCGTGGCGCGGCAAATTCGGCGTAGCCATGCGCTAGAAGCGCATCGTAGAGGCGCAGGACGTAAGTCATATTGCTGGAAACGGGGCCGCGAGGGGCTCCGCTGCGATAGTCAGCGCGAAAGGGCCAGGGCGGATTATTAGCCTCGCGGGGGCGCTGATTTTTCGCTAGGACGCGCGCGTTCTGTAATGCTTGCGCGAGATATTTTTTATCTTGCGTGGCGTCATAGAGCAGGACCAGGGCGTACCCGGCGATGCCGCCTTTGTCGGGTTCGATTTCGTAGGGACGATCGGCTTGCGAACCGCTGTCGGGCGGTTGAGGGAAGCTGCCGCGGTGTCCGGTGGAACGCGTGAATCGCGGATATTTTCCGGCGTCGGGAGTTAGATCTTCGGTGATCAGATAATCGCCCATTGCGCGCGCGATCTGCAAAGTTTTGGGATTGCGCTTCCCTCTTAGTTCATAAAACTTCAGATACGAGATGATGCCCATGCCGTTTTGCGTGGCTGGGATGGTGTCGTTGCGATCGGGCCAAGCGCGCCAATCGTGATCCAAGAAAGTGGTGCTGACGAAAATCGGATAGCCGTGATCGGAGGGAGCGTTTTCGTAAAAGCGCATCTCACGGTCGAGCGCGATGTTCCAGGGAATCCATGGGAGCAAATGGGCTGCGGGGTCGAGCTTTGCCTCGTGGCCGGCGATCACGATGGGCTTTGCGGATTGGGTGTGAAGAACACCGACGGACGCCGCGATAAAAAAGATGAGGAGAAGGATTGCGACACGCGGAGGTTTCACGTTCACCCGCGGATTATAGCGTGAGTTCCTTCCGGGACCCGTGTCACGGCGTGACGTTAACCCGTTCGATGGGCCACTCTACTCGCTCGCACGCGATAAGTGACTGAATCGGCGCGGCCGTAGTATCTTTGCATTCCGTAGAAGCTTTTGTGCATGCGATGAATCTTAGAACTGCGGAGGCGGCATGCTGACGGCGTTCGAAGACGTTCTCGTGGTTTTGGGATGCACGCTGTCGTCGCTGATTTTTGTGTGGGTGCTGAATCGCGTTTGGCCAGCGGAGCGGCGGCGCGATCACAATGACATTATCGGGTGGCAAGTAGGCGTGCTGGGCACAACCTATGCGGTGATTCTGGGATTCATGCTGTACGCGGTGTGGACGTCGTTCCAAGAAGCGGACCTCAACGCGGACACGGAGGCGAATTGTCTGGTGAGCGTTTTCCGGGTGGCGGATGGATTGCCCGCGGCGCAACGCGATCAAGTTCATAAACTTACTCGGCAGTACGCCGATATCGTGATAACGCAAGAGTGGCCCACGATGCAGGGCGGAGATTTTGGTTTGGCCGGCCAGCAGACCATCGAGCAATTGTGGACGGCGGTGCTACAAACAAAGCCCGACTCGTTCGCGCAGCAGACGGCTATGAATCTAGCGCTCACGGAAATTGACAGCATGACGGAACATCGCCGCGTACGACAACTTCAAAGCCAGTCCAAACTGCCCGCGATACTTTGGATTGTGTTGATTGTAGGCGGGATTATCACCATGCTCTCTTCGTGCATGTTTGGCATCGATAATTTTATGTTGCATGCCGTGCAGGTGGTTTCGCTGACTCTGCTGCTCGCGCTCATCCTCGTCGCAATCGCTGATATCGATCGGCCATTTCAAGGTGTAGTTCACGTGCATCCGCGCGGTTTTGAGCGGGCTCGCGAAGCTTTTGCGCAACATCCGTAATCCTCCAGCACATTTAAGGTGAACCCTCGGGCAAGGCTACGTGAAAAGAATGTTAAAAGGCAGACCTATGTCTTGACATTTCCTACTCGCAAAGATATACGAGCGCACAGCGTGCCGGCAGTGCAGGCATCGGTACCTGAAGGAGCGTGCGATGCATTGGATTCAGGTATACGACCCACTGGGCCACTGGTGGCTCTCCACGCTGGTTGCAGCGCTGCCGATCATCGTGCTGTTCACGCTGCTGGCGGGATTGCGCGTGAAGCCGCACTGGTGCGCGATCGCGGGCGCCTGCACCGCGATGCTTGTGGGCATCCTGATATTTCATATGCCGCTGATTTTCGCCGCATCGGCGTTTGCCTACGGCGTGGCGTACGGCATGCTGAAAATTGCGTGGATTGTTCTCGCCGCCGTGTATCTGTACGACATCTCCGTTGAAACCGGCCAGTTTGAAATCATGAAGGAATCGATTGCCGGGATTACGCCCGACCGGCGTCTGCAAGTGCTGCTGGTGGCGTTTTGTTTTGGCGCGTTCATCGAAGGAGCGGCGGGATTTGGAGCGCCTGTGGCGATTGCGGGCGCGTTCATGATCGGGCTGGGATTTCGTCCTTTTCATGCTGCGGCGCTGAATCTGATTGCGAATACTGCGCCGGTTGCCTGGGGCGCGATTGGGACGCCGGTGCACGCATTGGCGGCAGTTTCGGGGCTGCCTGAATCGGATTTAAGCGCGATGATCGGGCGCATTCTGCCGTTTACGGCAGTGATCGTGCCGCTGTGGCTGGTGCGCACTATGGTGAATTGGCAAGAGACGTTTGAAGTGCTACCGGCGATTATCGTGGTGGGCTTTTCGTTCGCGGTGACGCAGTTCATTTGGGCCAATCATGTAGATAGCAACCTGGTGGATATCGCGGCCGCGGTCGTGTCGATCATTGTGACGATTATTTTTCTGCGCTTCTGGAAGCCGAAAAGAATCTGGCGCTTTGATTACGATAAGCCTGAAGGTGCCCCTGTTGCTGCGGCGCCTCTCCGCGAAGTTGCCGACGATATGGGCGGAAAATGGCCTGCCAAGGATTATGACGACTACGTCGCGCCGAAAAAATATCCTGCGCGTGTAGTGCTGAAGGCGTGGATGCCATTTGCAATTCTATCGCTTTTCGTTTTGCTGTGGGGACTGCCGACAGTGAAGCTCGCGATGAATCAGGCGACTACACCCGCGTTTCGCGTGGTGCAGGCGGACGGAAAAGTTCGCCCAGGGCCGCCGGGATGGAACTGGCCGTATTTGCACAATTTGATTTCGCGTTCCACACCGGTTGTGGCGAAACCGACTCCGGAAGGCGCGCGTTACGATTTCAACTGGCTTTCGGCGACGGGAAGCGGGTGTTTTCTGGCGGCTATTCTATCGGGACTGCTGCTCGGCATGAGCCCGGTGGCGTTGATGAAAACATTTTGGCGCACGCTGGTGCGCATGCGTCTGGCAATGATAGCGATCTCGTTCATGCTGGGCTTGGGATTTGTGACCCGCTATTCCGGGCTCGACGCGGTGCTCGGTCTGGCTTTCACGCGGACGGGCTGGCTGTATCCGTTCTTCGGAACATTTCTGGGCTGGCTCGGCGTGGCGCTCACGGGCAGCGACACTTCGTCGAACGCGCTGTTCGGCAGTCTGCAGCGGATCACTTCACAGCAACTCGGAATTGATCCGGTCCTGATGTGCGCGGCGAATAGCGCGGGCGGCGTGATGGGCAAGATGGTGGATGCGCAATCGATTACTATCGCCACTTCGGCAACCGAGCAAGTCGGAAACGAAGGCATGATTTTCCGTTTCGTTTTCTGGCACTCGATTGCGCTGGGGGCGATCGTCGGCCTGATCGTGATGCTCTACGCGTACGTGTTCCCGCATTTTGTTCCACACGGCTTGACCTTCGTGAAGTAATAACAAGGTGACCTAGCCGATGCCACAGCCTGCGCCATCTGTGGACGGAACTTTCCGAGTTCTCCGGACTATACATTTGGCCATGCTAATCTCCGTCTTTCTCTACATTTGGGTGGCCGAAAAAGTTCTTCGGCATAGCCAGCAAAGTCCAGATCGACTATTCACCACTTCGATCGCAGTATTGGCTGCAACCATCTTTGTTGCCGCAATTGTCGTGCGAATAAAAATAATCCAGCCAGCGCTCAATTTGTTGCAGACGAAACCCAGCGACAAACAATCGCTTGTCCGTTGGAGATCCGGAAGCATAATCAGCTTTGTTCTGGCGGAAACCGTGATGATGTTCGGCGTCGCACTGCGGGCTGTCGGGGTGACGTTAGCTCAATCCGCTCCATTTTACCTTGCCGCAATCGCGCTCATGCTTTTCTTGCGTCCCCGGCGGCCATAGTTGGCCACTTCGCGGCCTCTCCCCAGGCTCGTAGGCCGCGGGGAACGACCGGCATGTAGCCTTTTCCCTGCTAGAATCGGGGCGCGGATGGAGGGGGCATGAAGATTGATTTGTTGGCGATTGCGGCGCATCCGGATGATGTGGAGCTGACCTGCGGCGGAACGGTGTTGAAGATGGCGCAGGCGGGTTACCGTACAGGCATTCTCGACCTAACCAAAGGAGAAACGGGGACTCGCGGGACGCCGGAGATTCGTCTGCGCGAAGCGGCGCGGGCTGCGAACATTTTGAAAGCCAGCGTGCGGCGCAATCTGGGGCTGCCGGATGCGCGTCTGGAAATGCGCGATGAATACAAAATGGCGATCGCGGAAGTGATTCGCGAGTTGCAACCGAAGACGGTGATACTTCCCTACTGGGAAGGGCGTCATCCGGACCATTACAACGCGGCGAAACTGGGTTACGAGGCTTGCTTTGTGGCCGGGCTGAAAAATTATCCGCTGAGTGGGCGCGCGTTTCGTCCGTTTAAAATTTTGTATGCGGCGGCATATGAAAATGCGCGTCCCACTTTTTGCTTGGATATTTCGAAACAATTTGAAGCGAGGAGGCGAGCGATCCTGGCATACAAGTCGCAGTTCGAGCCGCCGGAGAAAGATCGCAAGTCGAAAGTATATTTGCCCCTCGACGAGCTGGAAGCGCGGATGAATCTGACGGCTACCGCTTACGGACGCATGATCGGCGTGAAGTACGCCGAGGGATTCATCGTGAAGGAAGCTATGCGCGTGGATGATGTGGTGCAGATGCAGGTGCGGTCTATATAAGTCGAAAGCGCGTTGAGCGAATGTGGCGTCTTTTTTCTCTCATTTGATCGGAGTTTGCGGAGGTGTCCGCCGGCTGGTGGGGTTCCTCTGGAGCCGCGAATTGGGAACCGCGAGAATTAGGGGTTAACGGGTTGCGCCGCGAGCAGTGCGAATGTTGATGAGTCTTTTGAGGTTAGGCTACGCAACGGCGCCATAGCAATACTCGTCGCTGACAAGAAGCCTCTTTACTTGAAAGCCGGCGCGAAGCTCTACACGGTAGAAGATCTAATTGCTGGCGAAAGGCCCTATCTCCAAGGGGGTCGCGGCGAATCCATTTGTCTGTGATCGAGTGGAACAACGCGGTTAGATTGGCAGCCGCTAACCGTGTGGGCCACGGATAAGATTCATCAGTTCATGCAGGTGGATTTCCTGATCGAATTATGATATCGCGCAGAATCCACAGCGGCGAGCCTGGAAGCCTGGAGAATTCTTTGGCGAAGTAGATTTTCGAGTTAGGCGAGGACTTTTAGAACTGGTCGGATTCCTGGGTGTAGGTGAAACCGGGGAGGGCTTGAGCTGTACCGCGACGGTCCACTTTGACTTTTACAGTGCCTTCGGCCTCGGCGCCGGTTTTGCGCAACAGGGCGTAAGTGGCGATAGCTTCGTTGTAAACCTTAGTAATCAAATAAGATTCGCCGGAATCGTCTTTCTTCCAGACTTGGCCAACTTGGATTTTACCGACAGGCATAGTACGAATGTAGACAGATTCTAGTGAACCGTCAATAACGGTGCGAAGGTCAGATTCGCACTGGGAACCTGTACGGTGTCCCACGAGGCCATCCTATTGATCAATGACCTTCACCTGAGGCCGCGGCCAACTGCCAAACCGGGCAGTTCGCGCTTGTAAAATCTTGGCGGGCGGAAAACTAATTGGCAGCGGGCGCCATCCAAGCAATTATCGTGACGGCGCTGGGGTGGGTGTATAATCCTGGCCAAGTTGCCGGGAGGTCCCCGTGAAGAAAAGCCTAGCAAGGCAATTGGGAACGCTGATCGTAGCTGCCTCGCTACTCAGTCCCGCGACACTCGCCGGGCCGATACAGCCATCGTCAACGCCAGCTCCCAGCCAGCAGCAACAAAACGGATCGTCGCAGTCTGGCCAGCAACCTTCAACGACGCCGGCGCAGGGCACTCAGCAGCCGCCGTCGGGTCAGCAAACTTCACCAGCGGCGCAAACTCCGCCGGAATCCGGGCAGCAGCCTCCTGTTTCGCAAACTTCAAAGCCGGATGAGTCGACGGCGCAGGACCAGAGCGCTCCGGGAACGGGCGACAAGAATCCGGATACACTGCCGATTCAGCAGATGCCGACGGACCCGAACGTCAAGGCGGGCTCCAAGCAGGATGTGAACGCGATTGGCAACCGCAGCGTTGGCCACGGACTAAATTTTTATTCGCTGGAACATGAAATTGCGCTGGGAAAACAACTGTCGCAAGAAGTTGAAAAGCAGGCGAAATTTATTAACGACCCAGTGGTGAATGAATACGTGAACCGAGTGGGGCAGAACCTGGTGCGCAACTCAGATGCGCAAGTGCCGTTTACGATCAAAGTGATCGATTCCGACGTAGTCAATGCATTCGCGCTGCCGGGCGGATTTTTCTACGTCAACAGTGGACTGATTCTACATGCGGATGAAGAATCGGAACTGGCCGGCGTAATGGCGCATGAAATCGCGCATGTTTGCGCGCGGCACGGCACCAAGCAAGCCACCAAGGGCGACATCATACAGATTGGCGCGATGGTCGCGACCATCTTCATTCCTTACACTTGGGCCGGATATGCAATCTACCAGGGCATGCAGTTTGCGATTCCGATGACATTTCTGAAATTCACGCGTGAGAATGAAGCGGAAGCCGACTACCTGGGGCTGCAGTACATGTATAAGGCCGGGTACGATCCGAACGCGTTTGTGTCGTTCTTTGAAAAGGTGCAAGCGGATGAGAAAAAACAGCCGGGAACGATCCCCAAGGTTTTTTCGACGCATCCTCCTACGCCCGACCGCATCGTGAAGGCGCAGAATGAAATTGCGACGATTTTGCCGGCGCGCGAAGAATACATTGTTACCACTTCGGAATTTGACACGGTAAAGCGGCGTCTGCAGATGATCGAAATGAATATGAAGGTGGACGACAAGAAGAATCCGAACAAGCCTTCGCTGCGCAAGAAGACGGATCAAAATCCTAACAAAGGGTCCACTGGCGGAAGCGATCCGCAGTCAACGAGCAGCGATCCTACGACCTCCGATCCTGACCGCCCGACCCTGCAGAGGCGTCCGGATCCAAACGCTCAGCCGTAATCGAGGCGAGTCGAAAAAACTGAGAGCTGGTGTGAAATTTTCAAGGGCGCTGAATCTGGCGCCCTTTTTCTTTTCGAGATTATTGCGGAAGAAACTTTAGTTCAGGTTGCGAAGTTATCGGGCGTGGACTTCGGCGACGCCCAGACGCTTGAGGCCTTCGGCGTAATATTTGCGGTACAGGATGTCCCACTCTTCGCTGCCTTCCAGGATTTCTTTTTTCTGCGAAGAAATCTTTGCACGGACTTCGGTGTCAACCTGCTCTTCGACCTTCAGCAGAGACGATAAAATCGTGACAATTTCCTGGCGAATGGTGTCGCGGTCTTCCACGAAATCCACATCCGGGCTGGCCACAAGAAGATCGATGATTCGGTGAGAGATTCGAACGGTTTTCTCGCGAGTCAGGCGCATATCAGCGGAGAATCAATTTCCTTTCACGGGCGAGTTGGCCTTTCACTTTCTTGAACATTTCCTGATACGAAACGCCCGTGCGCTTCATTTCATCCGAATATTTCGCAAGAATCTCGCGGACTTCTTCGTTCACGCGGTCTTCCACGGTGACTTCATCGGCCATCACCTGACGCACCTGCTGCGTGAGGTTTTCTATGTTCTTTATTTCGATCATCTTTTGAGCCGCGAGGCGTTTCACCACCTCTTTGGCCATGTAGCCGACATAATCCCGCGACAGAAGCATTCTGTTTGGCTCCGCAACTTATGACGAGCATTTCAGTCTACTGGCAGGGTATTCAAAGTGTCAAGACGGGGCGCTTCGAGCGTCGATCCAAGTGGGAGCGTAAACTGCGCGTTTGAGGAAAGCGATAGAGCCGTGCGGATAACTTCAAGGCAACCGCTCCGGCCATTACGCCAGCAAGTATTGAAATTGCGAGCACTAAATCGATGTCATTAGGGGCCACTTGATCAGCGCGGAAGAAAAAGTGAGTCCAGGAGATGGATGGGGCGAAATACATTCCGAGGCAACCGGCGAAAAGTCCGCCAACCGCGAAGATGGCTGGAACGACTACCCTGCTCGCTTTCCGCACAATCTCCCCCTGAGCCGCTTGCAAAATGCCACGAGATTTTTTCTCTCGATTGCCGGGTATTGCTGCGCGTGCTCATTCATATAATGGCACCAAATGTTATGCAGTGGCGGGTAACGAGTGACCTGCGTGTGCCGGGGAGCTGGCGTCCTCGTATCACTTCGTTTGTTCTGATAATCTGGGCTGGGATTTGCCTGCCGCGCGAGCAGACGAGCGCGGCGTGAATCACCAGAAAGAGAAAGGCCAGAGTGACTACAAGTCCTATTGCTACTCCGCGCGGCGTAAAGCGCGTGTTCAATTTCAACGCAGGGCCGGCCACGTTGCCGCTTCCTGTGCTTGAGCGCATTCGCGAGGAATTGCTGGATTACCGCGGCACGGGAATGTCAGTGATGGAAATGACCCACCGTTCGCCGGAATTCGAAGAAATACTCTTCCGCGCGGAACGGAATCTGCGCCAGCTCATGGCGATACCGGAAGAATACGCGGTGATATTTCTGCAGGGCGGCGGAAGCTTGCAATTTACGAT
>Ga0207015_1009_pt1 | contig 81201 bp, 93 predicted proteins | sample Alteio_BWMinCont_53_FD_153486 | JGI IMG/M metagenome (GOLD analysis project Ga0207015, IMG submission 153486) | Enriched cells from forest soil in Barre Woods Harvard Forest LTER site, Petersham, Massachusetts, United States -... | ecosystem: Environmental > Terrestrial > Soil > Temperate forest >...
GATGTTGCAGGGCCGATTCCCCTGCCGACGGTGATTAACCGCTGGACGGTTTTGCGCTCACCGCACGTGGACAAGAAGTCGCGCGAGCAGTTTGAAATGCGCACGCACAAGCGGTTGATCGACATTCTCGATCCGACGCCGGATACCGTGGACGCTTTGATGAAGCTCGATTTGCCTCCAGGTGTGGACGTCGAGATTAAGGCTTTTGGTCGGGAGCACGTGGGCAAGTAGCAGGCGCGAAATAAAACGCGAAGGAAAGAGCGAACGAAATGGCCGTTAACGGAATACTCGGAATAAAATTAGGGATGACCCAGGTTTTTGCCGAAGACGGCGCCGCTGTTCCTTGCACCGTTCTGCAAGCGGGGCCGTGTGTGGTCGTTCAGCGACGGACTAAAGATAAAGATGGCTACGATGCGGTGCAGTTGGGGTTGGTGGAATTCATCAAGCCACAACGCGTGAACAAGGCTCGAACCGGTCATTTCAAAAAGGCTGGCGTGGCTCCTCTGCGATATCTCGGCGAATTTCGCATCGAGGATTCGAAGGATGAGGCGAAACCCGGCGACCGCGTGCTAGTGGACAATTTTAAGATTGGCGAGTTTGTAGATGTTACCGGCGTCAGCAAGGGTAAGGGATTTCAGGGCGGCGTAAAACGCTGGCACTTCCGCGGCGGCGACGCTTCACACGGATCCATGTTTCACCGCGCTCCGGGCGGCATTGGCGCCAGTTCATTTCCTTCACGCGTGTGGCCTGGCCAGCATTTTCCGGGACACATGGGACATGAACGCAAGACGTCCAAGAATTTGCGTGTGGTAAAAATCGATTCAGAAGAAAACTTGCTGCTGGTTTGCGGCGCGGTTCCTGGCCCGGCCGGCAGATACATTTTCATACGCAAGGCCAAAGCGGCCCTGTAGAGAGACGACGATGCCAGTTGCGGACGTAAAAAATCTCGAAGGCAAGAAAATCGGCACGGTTGAGCTGGCCGACGATGTGTTTGGCGTGAAGGTGAACGCGCATTTGCTGCATGAAGCGGTGCGGCATTACCTCGCGAGCAAGCATGCCGGAACGCACAAGACGAAAGACAAGAGCGAAGTAAGCGGTTCTGGACGCAAGCTTTGGAAGCAGAAGGGAACTGGCCGCGCTCGCGTTGGCTCGATTCGTTCGCCTCTCTGGCGGCATGGCGGCACGGTACACGGCCCAACGCCGCGCAGCTACTCCTATGCGCTGCCGAAGAAAATGATTATCGGCGCGCTGCGTTCGGCGCTTTCGTCAAAGCTGGCTGAGCAGAAAATAACGATTGTCGATGCCTGGGAGCTCGAATCGCACAAGACAAAAGCGTTTCGGCAAGCGCTGACCAAGCTCGATAAGGAAACACCTTCGATTCTGTTGGTGGACAATAGTTCGAACGTGAATCTTGAGCGCGCAAGCCGTAATATCGACGGGCTGACGCTGGTACCGACGAATGGTCTGGAAGCATACGATTTGCTGCGACACGATCATTTAATGATGTCACGTGAAGCAGCCGTGAAGCTGAGCCGAGCGCTATCTCCGAATCCGCAGGGACAGGAAGAGCCGATCCAGATTCAGCCGGCGCCGGGAGCGTCTTCAAAACAAGCAGCTGCCGAAAAGACCGAGCACCCTAAGCCGGCCGCAAAAGCACATTCAAAAACAGAGCCGGCACCGAAAGCCGCTAAGAAACACGCGGCTGCAAAGAAAGAAAAGCCGAAAGCAAAGTCCAAGCCCAAGGCCAAAAAGGAATAGGCGATGGATACCAGGCTTTATCAAGTGATTAAGCGGCCCATCATTACTGAGAAGGGCCTCGGTGTGAAGGAAACTCAGCACACGGTGGTATTCGAAGTCGCGTCAGATGCCACCAAGACGGAAATCAAGGAAGCGGTACAGCGAGTTTTTAAAGTAAAGGTGGATCACGTTCGCACGGCAAATTTTCACGGAAAGTTCCGCCGCCGCGGCCGCGCCGAAGGTTTCCGGAGCGATTGGAAGAAAGCGTACGTCCGGCTGGCTGAAGGCGAAAAAATGATCGAGTACGCCGACAATATTTAGTTTCGATAGTGATTGAGCAAGAGAGTTCAGGAAGTAGCTAGAGGAAGCAATGCCATTAAAAACATTTAAACCATACACGCCGGCAAGACGTTTTCTCACTATGCTCGATAAGAGCGAGATAACCAAGCAGACGCCGGAAAAATCGCTGGTGGAATCGAAGAAGCGCACCGGCGGCCGCAACGCTCAGGGCGAAATCACTTCCTGGCACCGCGGTGGTGGGCACGCTCGCAAGTATCGCAATATCGATTTCCGGCGCGACAAGACAGGCATTCCGGCGAAGGTTGCGTCGATTGAGTACGACCCAAACCGGTCTTCGCGAATCGCTCTGCTGCATTACGCGGATGGCGAGAAACGTTACATTCTGCAGCCTGTAGGTTTGGAAGTAGGCATGACGGTTCAGAACGGGGAAGGCGCGGACATTCTCCCGGGCAATGCAATGAAGTTCCGGCACATTCCGCCCGGCACGATGGTCCACAATCTTGAGCTTTTTCCGGGCAAAGGCGGCCAGGTAGTTCGCGCCGCCGGCGGTGCAGCGCAGCTTTTGAGCAAAGAAGGCGATCTTGCGCTGGTGAAGCTACCTTCCGGAGAAGTCCGGAGGTTCAGCGTGGAGTGCATGGCTACCATCGGCCAACTTGGAAACCTGGATCACGAGAACGTGACCTACGGAAAAGCTGGCCGCACGCGATGGCACGGCAAGCGTCCTACGGTTCGCGGCGTGGCGATGAATCCTGTTGATCACCCGCACGGGGGCGGTGAGGGCCGCGTGAAGGGAAACCATCCGCAAACTCCTTGGGGTTTTCCGACTCTTGGTGCGAAAACGCGAAAGAAGCGCAAGAGCAGCAGAATGATCGAACAGCGACGTAATCCGTAAGCTAGGACAGAAATATGAACCTGGCGCGGCGAAGAACAGAGAGCAACCTTATGACAGCCACTCGAGCAAGTCGACGTTCAGCACGTCGAACAACACGGCGCCCGGCGCGCGCGCGGAAATCTATCGCTCGGCGTGCAGCGAAGCCGGTAGTAAAAGTAGTTTCTAAGCTAGTGCCAGCACCGCAAGTGCAACTGCGGTTGTGCAAGACGGGCTGGGCAGTGATTGTAGAAAAGATTCCAAATGCACAAGGGACTCGTTTTGTGTGCCCCTTCTGCCCGCTTTCGCACCGCGTCTCTGGCCCGGTGCGTGGATTCAAGAAAATGCGTCGCGCGCAATGGATCAAGCTGCGCCGCGTGGAGGAGTAGAAAGACCGATGCCGCGCTCGCTCAAAAAAGGACCGTTCATTGACGATCACCTGCGCGTTAAGGTGGAGGCGCTGAACACCCGCAATGAAAAGAAAGTTTTGAAGACATGGTCGCGCCGGTCGACGATTCTGCCGGACATGATTGGCCACACGATCGCCGTTCACAATGGAAAGAAATTTATTCCGGTGTATATCACGGAGCAGATGGTAGGGCACAAACTCGGTGAATTTTCGCCGACGCGCACCTTTAAGGGTCACGCGGTGAAGGCAGCGCTCGAAAGGGCCGCTGCGGCAGCTGCTCCGGCAGGCGCTCCCGTGGCAGGAGCCGGTGGTGGCGGTGCAGCACCGGGAACGAAGGCATAAATGATGGCAACTGCGATTCAAGCTTCAACGCAAATTGAGGGAGTGGCAAAAGCGCGATACATCCGCGTGTCGCCACAAAAGGCGCGGCTGGTGATCGATCTGATTCGCGGTGTGCGCGCCGAAGAAGCGCTGCACACTTTGCGTTTTACGAAGAAGCGCGTGGCGAAGGAAATCGAGAAAACGTTGCGCAGCGCCATCGCGAATGCCGAACGCAAAGCAGAAGACTCTGGCGAATCGCTGGATGTGGACGCGCTGTTCGTGACTCGCTGTTACGTGAACGAAGGGCCGCGGTGGAAGCGTATGCGTCCGGCGCCGATGGGCCGTGGATTTCGATACCAGAAGCGTACGGCACATATTGTGGTGGAAGTAGCCGAGCATCACCGCGCCGCTGCGGATCGAGTAGCAGCCGCCGCGGAAGAAGCGCAAGCTTCCAAGGGCGTCCGCGGAGCAGTTCGCAAGGCTCGCAAGGCTTTTGAGCAACGCGCCAAGCAGCAGAAACCGAAAAAGAAGAAGTAGGAGGATCGTTTGGGTCAGAAAACACATCCGTACGGTTTTCGGCTGGGCTACAACAAAGTCTGGAAGTCACGCTGGTTCGCCAAGCGCGATTACGCTGACTTGCTGTATGAAGACATCCAGCTTCGCAAGCAGCTGAAAGATCGTCTGAAATCGGCCGGCATCAGCGGTATAGATGTGGAACGCGCCGCGAATAAGCTGGTGGTGCGGATTTACACCGCGCGTCCTGGAATCATCATCGGGCGCAAGGGTTCGGAAATCGACAAGCTGAAGAGCGAAGTGCAGAAGCGCACCAAGCGCGAAGTACACATAGACATCCAGGAAGTGCATCGCCCCGAACTCGACGCTCAGCTCGTTGCCGAGTCGATTGCACTACAGCTAGAAAAGCGCGTGGCCTTCAGGCGCGCGATGCGCAAGGCGGTTGACTCCGCTCTGCGTTTCGGTTGCAAAGGCATCAAGGTTCGTGTAGCGGGCCGGTTGAATGGCGCCGAAATCGCGCGAAAAGAGTGGTATCTGCAAGGCCGGTTGCCGTTGCAGACGTTGCGCGCGGACATTGATTTTGGCACTGCCGAGGCGCACACGACGTACGGCGTGATCGGCGTAAAGTGCTGGATCTATCAGGGCGAGAAAATTCCGCAACGCGGCGGAAAAACTGGAACAACCAGCGAAGTTTAGAGCTTGAGGAAACGGACAAAATATCATGTTGATGCCGAAAAAAGTTAAGTACCGCAAGCAGCAGCGCGGGCGGCGTAGCGGAAAAGCGTGGCGCGGAGGCGCGCTGGCGTTCGGTGAATACGGATTAAAAGCGATGGAGCCGGCCTGGATTACCGACCGGCAAATCGAAGCGGCGCGCGTTGCAATCACTCGATTCATTAAGCGCGGCGGAAAGCTTTGGATTCGCATATTTCCGGACAAGCCGTTTACCAAGAAGCCGGCTGAAACTCGCATGGGTAAGGGCAAAGGGCCACCGGAGCATTGGGTGGCGGTGGTGAAACCGGGCAGAGTGATGTTTGAGATGGCGGGTGTGGATCTTGCGGCGGCTAGGGAAGCTATGGCGCTTGCGTCCCACAAGCTGCCGATTCGAACGAAGTTTGTAAGCCGGGCGGAGGAACTGTAAATGGCTGCGCGTGCTCAGAAATTGCGCGAGATGAATCATAGCGAGCTCGAAGTGCAGCAGCAGGAGCTCTCCGAGCAGATTTTCCGCTTGCGATTCCAACTCTCCACCGGCCAATCCGAAGGATTGAAGAAATTGCGTGAAGCGAAGCGAGATCTGGCGCGGGTGAAGACTCTGCTACACGAGACCGAATTGAGGAAGGCGTAATGGCAAACGAATCACAAGCAGGGGCTGCAGCCGTTCAACAGGGTGCACGTGGAGTGCGCCAGGAACTAACCGGCGTAGTTACCAGCGCGAAGATGCAAAAAACGATTGTGGTGAAGGTTATTCGCGCCGTTCAGCACCCGCTGTATCAACGAGTTGTACGGCATTCGAAAAAGTATTACGCGCACGATGAAACCGGTGAAGCACGGGTAGGCGATACAGTTCGAATCGTTTCTACGCGGCCGCTTTCAAAATTGAAGCGCTGGCGGCTTCAAGAAGTAATCGCGCGATCAACTCGCGCTTAATCGAAGTAAGGAATCGTATGAAGGGAGCACGACGATCATGGTTCAGATGCGGACATGGCTGACGGTGGCCGACAATTCAGGCGCGCGTCAGTTGACCTGCATTCTTCCTGTGGGAGGAGATGCAGGATTGGTTGCCGGTCTCGGCGACATAATTACAGCCGCCGTGAAGGAAGCGACACCTGACAGCCAGGTGAAGAAGGGTAAGGTGGTGCGAGCAGTGGTGGTGCGCACCAGGAAAGAGCAGCGCCGAAGGGATGGTACTTACATCCGGTTTGACGACAACGCTGCCGTGCTAATTAACGATGCGGGCGAGCCGATCGGGACGCGCGTTTTCGGGCCAGTGGCCCGCGAGCTGCGCGATAAGAAGTTCACCAAGATCATTTCGCTCGCTCCGGAAGTGTGGTAGCGATGAGAGAACCTAAAGAAAAACCAGCAGCGCATGGCATTCGCCACGGCGACACGGTCAAGGTAATGGCAGGACGCTCGAAGGGCAAAAGCGGGAAAGTGCTGTCCGTGAATCTGTGGAAGAGCACAGTGACGGTGGAGCACGCAAACATCATCAAGCGGCACACCCGGCCGAACCCGTCGAAGAATATCAAAGGCGGCATCTTGGAACGCGAAGGACCAATTCATGTTTCCAACGTGATGCTGGTCTGCCCCGGTTGCGGCAAGCATACCCGTGCAGGACATACGACGCTGCCGGACGGCGCTAAAGTTCGCACTTGCCGCCGTTGCGACACGACTTTTGAGAGCTAGAGGCAAAGAGACGAAATGATTACGCGTTTGCACGAAAAATATCGCAAAGAGGCCATCCCGGCGCTTTCCAAGCGATTCGGGTACAACAACACCATGGCGGTCCCCCGCGTGTCGAAGGTGACGGTGAACATCGGCTTGGGCGAGGCCAGCGCGAACGTGAAGCTACTCGACACCGCCGTGGCTGAACTCGGCCAAATCGCCGGACAAAAGCCGGTAATCACGCGCGCCAAGAAGTCGATCGCGAATTTCAAAATTCGCAAAGGCATGCCCATCGGTTGCATGGTCACTTTGCGGGGCGAGCGCATGTACGAATTTCTGGATCGGCTCTCCGCCATCGTGCTGCCCCGCGTTCGCGACTTTAAAGGACTGGCGCCGAATTCGTTTGATGGCCGGGGCAACTACACCATCGGAATCAAAGACCAACTGGTTTTCCCGGAGATCGATTACACCCGGGTAGACAAAATCAAGGGCATGAATGTCACCATAACCACTACGGCGAGAAATGACGAAGAAGGACGCGAGCTGTTGAAACTGCTCGGTGTTCCGTTCAGGGCTTAAGGAGACCAAAGAAGCATGGCGCGTACCAGTCAGTTCGCGAAAATGAAGCGGAAGTTGAAATACAAGATCCGCAAGCGGAACCGTTGCCGCATCTGCGGACGCCCGCGCGGTTTTCTGCGCAAATTTGAATTGTGCCGCATCTGTTTCCGCGGCCACGCGCTCAAGGGAGAAATTCCCGGCGTGGTGAAGGCAAGTTGGTAAGGAAGGAAGAATGACCACTGATCCCATCGCTGATTTGTTGACTCGCATTCGAAACGCTTCGACCGCCAAGCACTCGCGCGTGGATATGCCGTCTTCGAAACTGAAAATAGAGTTTGCGCGCATTTTGAAAGAAGAAGGCTACCTGGCGAATTACAAAGTAGTGGAAGAGCAAAAAGGAAAGAAAACCCTGCGCTGCTTTTTGCGCTACACACCGGACCGACGCCCGGTGATCACGGACCTCAAGCGCGTCTCGAGGCCCGGATCAAGGCGCTACGTCGCGAAGACTGGAATTCGTCCCGTAGTTGGCGGAATGGGAATATCGATATTGTCCACACCCCGCGGTTTGATGACCGGCCAGTCAGCGCGCAAGGCGGGCGTTGGCGGCGAATTGATGTGCGAAGTTTGGTAGGAATTCTAGCCATTACAAGGATTTGAGAGAGCTATGTCGCGAATTGGAAACAAGATCATTCCGGTGCCCTCGGGCGTGAAGATACAGATCAAAGATGGCGCCGTGGACGTGCAAGGTCCGAAAGGCAAGATGCACGTAAACGTGCCCGGCGGGATCACCTTCGAGCAGAAGGACGGCACGCTCATTGCCAAGCGCCAATCGGAAGAACAGCGCGCATTGCACGGCCTCGCGCGCGCACTAGTTGCTAACGCGGTAACCGGAGTCACCACCGGCTTCAAGAAGGACCTGGATATCGTTGGTGTGGGATATCGCGCCGACGTGAAAGGCAAGAACGTGGTGCTAGCGCTGGGGTATTCGCATCCAATAGAGTTCCCGATCCCAGAAGGCATCGTCATCGCCATTGAAAAACAAACGCATATGTCCGTTTCGGGTGCGGATAAGAATCAGGTTGGCCAAGTAGCAGCAAATCTTCGCGCACTCCGGCCGCCCGACCCTTACAAGCAAAAAGGCATTCGCATCACTGGCGAGCGGTTGAAGAAGAAAGCGGGCAAGGCTGGCGCCAAGTCGGCGGCCTAGGCTGGAAGGAGAACAAACGTGGCAGCACCAGTTCGAAGATTATCGCGGGAAGCGCATCGCCGACGGATTCATGTGCGAACGCGACAGACGTTGGCCGGAACCTCAGAACGTCCGCGGCTTTGCGTGCATCGCTCGTCCAAACACATTCGCGCGCAGGTTGTGGACGATCAAACCGGTAAGACGCTCGCTTCGGCCAGCTCGCTCGATGGCGAAGTTAAGAAGTCGATTAAAGGCGGCGGAAACATCGCTGCCGCAAAAGTGGTCGGTAAGGCGATTGCGGAACGCGCACGAGGCAAGGGGATCGAAAAAGTTGTTTACGATCGCGGCGGTTATCAGTATCACGGCCGAGTGAAAGCGCTCGCCGAAGCGGCCCGGGAGGCGGGCCTGAAGTTCTAACAATTATGCCGAAACAAGAGCTCAAAGATACGTTATCTGTTCGCAGGCCGGTCGAAACCAACCAGGCGAACCTGAAGGACCAAGTCGTTTCGATTAATCGCTGCACGAAAGTCGTCAAGGGCGGCAAGAACCTTAGCTTCTCCGCGCTCGTAGTCGTGGGAGATCAGGGCGGCCACGCCGGCTTCGGCATGGGCAAGGCGCGCGAAGTTCCCATGGCCATCCGCAAAGCGATTGAAGCGGCGAAGAAGAACATGGTGAAGTTGAATTTGAAGGGTTCGACTATCCCACATCAGGTTCTCGGTAGCTACGGCTCTGGCCAAGTTCTCCTAAAGCCGGCACCCGAAGGAACAGGCGTCATCGCAGGCGGTCCCGTGCGCGCAGTGATGGAGGTTGCCGGGATCCAGAACGTGTTGACGAAATCTCTGGGCACTTCGAATCCTCACAACGTGATCAAGGCCACGTTTGATGCGCTTTTGCATTTAAAGGACGCTGCGAAAGTGGCCGAGGGCCGCGGAAGAGGAGCGGAAGAGCCGGTTTCGTAGGCGCCTTTTCCAAAGAATATGACACCGACAAAGAAAAAGATGGCGGGCAAGCCTGATAAACAGTCCGGAACTCTGAAAATAAAGTGGGTGGTAAGTTTTATCGGTTGCCCACGCGGCATGAGGCAAACCATTCGTGGCTTGGGATTCCGGCGCATGCAGCAGGTGGTGGAGCATCCCGACACGCCGTCGATACGCGGCATGATCGCGAAAGTTCATCACCTGGTCAGGATTGAGGAATAGTGATGGCTATTAAACCGACACTTTCGAATTTGAAACCGCCGCGTGGCTCGCGTCATCGCAAGGTGCGTGTGGGGCGGGGCATGGGATCGAAACTTGGCAAAACTTCTGGCGCGGGCAACAAGGGCCAACAGTCACGTCGCGGATATTCTCGCCGGCCGGGCTTTGAAGGCGGCCAGATGCCTTTGCATCGGCGCTTGCCGAAACGCGGTTTTTCGGCTCCGTTTCGAAAGACGTATGCAGTGGTCAACGTCGAGAGTTTGAATGTGTTCGAAGCGGGAGACACCGTCTCTCCGGAAATGTTGTTTGGCCGCGGGATCGTTCGTGTCGAGCGGGAAGCGTTGAAGATCTTGGGGAGCGGTGAATTGAAAGTAGCGCTAACCGTGCAGGCCCACGCATTCAGCAAGTCGGCGGAAGAGAAGATCGCAGCCGCCGGAGGAAAAGCCGAACTTTTGAAATGAGTCCGCTAAGAAAACTCGTCGAGGCTTTCCGAAATATTTTCAGTACGCCGGACTTGCGTAATCGAGTGCTGTTTACGCTGGCGTTGCTGGGAGTGTATCGGCTGGGCGCCTTCATTCCTACTCCCGGAATCAATACAGCCTTGCTGCAACAGCTTTTTGAACAGAGCAAAGGTTCGGTGCTGGGGATTTTTGACCTTTTTAGCGGCGGCAATCTTCGCAGACTGACGATTTTTGCGCTGGGCATCATGCCGTACATTACGGCTTCGATCATTCTTCAGTTGATGGTGGTGGTGTGGCCATATCTTGAAAGACTGCAAAAAGAAGGCGAACTTGGTCGGCGCAAGATCACTCAGTACACGCGCTATTTGACGATCATTTTGAGCGCTTTCCAGTCCTTCACAATTGCGGAAACTTTGACGCGCCAGAATCTCGCGGGTCAAGCGCTGGTGTATCACCCAGGACCACGCTTCATCTTGATGACGATGCTCACGCTGACCACTGGCTCCGCGTTCATCATGTGGCTCGGTGAACAGATTAGCGATCGCGGAATTGGCAACGGGATGTCGCTGATTATTTTCGCTGGCATCGTTGTCGGCTTGCCGCGCGCAGTCGGCGATTTGTGGGAGAAGGCGAAAACGCAACAGTGGGGTTCGTTCACACCGATCGCTCTTCTCGGCCTAATTGCGCTGATGTTAGCGGTCGTGGCCTTTATCGTATTTATGGAAGGGGGCCAGCGGCGCATACCTGTGCAGTACGCCAAGCGTGTGATGGGCCGCAAAGTAATGGGAGGGCAGATGACGTATCTGCCTCTGCGGGTGAATTCGGGTGGCGTGATCCCGCCGATTTTTGCGAGTTCACTGCTGACGTTTCCGCAGACATTGGCGCTTTTCTTCCAGAAGAAGTCGCCATTCTTTGAAAAGTTTGCGAACCAAATCAAATGGGGCGAGCCGCTCTACACATTGATATACGTTACGCTGATCATCTTTTTCGCGTTTTTCTATGTGGGCATTATTTTTAATCCCACCGAGCTTGCGGACAACATGCGGAAATACGGCGGATTCATTCCCGGAATCCGGCCAGGACGAAATACGTCCGAATACATCAACCGCATACTGACCCGCTTAACGTTCGTGGGCGGAATCTATCTCGCTATTGTTTGCTTGCTCCCGGAGTGGATGATCTCGGGCATTCACTTGCAGCATTTGTGGTTGGTAGGCAATTGGTTTGATCAGCATATGTGGCGATTTGTGCTCGACGGATTGAATGTGCAGTTTTATTTCGGAGGCACTTCGCTGCTAATTGTAGTCGGTGTAGCCATGGACACAGTGCAGCAACTCGAGGCGCAGCTCGTCATGCGCAATTACGACGGGTTTGTTCGCAAGGGCCGAGTGCGGGGCCGTCGCAGTTAATGGTGGCTCATTGGCGGTGAGCATGGCGCTCAATCGGGCTATGATTTTCTTAGGCCCGCCAGGTGCCGGTAAAGGTACCCAAGCCAATCGCGCAGCAAAGCGATATGGAGTGCCCCATCTCTCGACCGGCGACATGTTGCGCGAAGCGGTCGCACAGGGCACCGAGCTTGGCCGCTCCGCGAAACCGCTTATGGAACGCGGTGAGCTGGTGCCAGACAACATCGTGATGGGGATGGTCGAAGAGAGATTAGCGCGGCCGGATTCGGCGCAAGGATTTATCTTCGACGGTTTTCCCCGGACCGTGCCGCAAGCGGAGCAACTGGACAAAATTCTTGCCCGCCGCGGATTTGGAAAGCCGCTGGTTGTTGAGTTTCATGTTAGCCCGGAGACGCTGTTACACCGGGTTTCCGGACGTTGGACCTGCAGCGTTGGAGGCGAAACGTACAATATTTATGAGCGTCCGCCGAAGGTTCCGGGCATTTGTGATGTCGACGGCGGAAAATTAATTCAGCGCTCGGACGACAGCCCGGACATCGTGCGAGAACGTTTGGCGGCGTATGATCGCAAAACGAAACCGCTCGCGGATTATTACCGGCAGCACGGCGTTCTTGAGACGGTGGATGGATCGAAGGGCGTTGAAGAAGTAAGTCGTGAACTGAACGAGATTTTTGCACGCGCGGCAGGGAGAGATGGTCATCTGTAAATCGCCGAAAGAGCTCGAAAAAATGTACCAGGCGGGGCAAATCGTCTGGGGAGCCCTGGAAAAGATGCGCACCATTGTTCGGCCGGGCGTATCGACGAAGGAACTCGACGAATTCGCTGAAGAATTTACCGAGAAGCACAAGGCGCGGCCGGCGTTTAAGGGATACCGGGGATACCCGGGCTCGCTGTGCACTTCGATTAATCAGGAAGTTGTGCACGGAATTCCTTCTGCCTCGCGGAAAGTTCGCGAAGGCGACATTTTGTCCATGGATTTCGGCGTCGAGTTGGACGGTTACTTTGCGGACGCAGCGCTGACTGTGCCGGTCGGGAAGGTGGCTCCGGAACGCCAGAAACTGCTTCGAGTGACGCGCGAATCGCTGGAGCAGGGGATTGACAAAATTCGGCCCGGCAATCGCCTTGGTGACGTATCGGCAGCGGTGCAGCAGTGGGTTGAGAAGAACGGTTTTTCGGTTGTGCGTGAATTCGTTGGTCACGGCATTGGAACAAAAATGCATGAGGACCCGCAGCTCCCGAATTACGGCTCGCCAGGGCAGGGGCCCAGGCTTCAAGAGGGAATGGTGCTTGCCATCGAACCGATGGTGAACACGGGTGGCCCGGGAGTAAGAATTTTGGATGATGATTGGACGGCGGTTACCACGGACGGCAGTGATTCGGCGCATTTCGAGCACACCGTTGCAGTCACGGCCCAGGGACCCTGGATTTTGACGCGGCCGCGAGAAGCCAGCGGACCATGCTGGTGAGCGGAAACCATATCTTATCGAGTTTGAACTAGGAGCACATGATTCGAAGGCCAGAGCCGGAAAAAAAGAAATCGAATGAAGGCAGCGGAAAAGAAGACGCCATTGAAGTGATGGCGACGGTGGTCGAACCTCTTCCCAATGCGATGTTTCGCGTGGAGTTGGAGAACAAGCATCAAGTGCTAGCCCACATTTCGGGAAAGATGCGCAAGAATTTCATACGCATTCTGCCCGGAGATCGCGTCGCAGTGGAGCTTTCGCCGTATGACCTGACGCGCGGCCGCATCGTGTATCGCTACAAATAGCAAGGCTGCGAGCGCAGGAAGGGACAGAATAGAAATGAAAGTAAGAGCCTCGGTAAAGAAAATTTGTATGAAGTGCAAGATCGTTCATCGGCGCGGCGTAGTGCGCGTGATTTGTGTTAACGCGAAACATCGCCAGCGCCAAGGCTAGGAACAGGGAGAAAATGGATGGCTCGCATCGCCGGTGTTGATTTACCGCCAAACAAAAGGCTGTGGGTTGGGCTGACCGCGATTTATGGCATTGGCCAGCAGCGCGCTCGTTCGCTTGCCGCTAAGGCGAATGTGGATCCGACGAAAAAGATCAAGGATCTGACGGAAGAAGAAGTGACTCATCTGCGTGCCGCCATTGAAGCGGAAGGCCGCGTGGAAGGCGACCTTCGCAAAGAAACTCAAATGAACATTCGCCGGCTGATTGAAATTCAATGCTACCGGGGCTTGCGTCATCGCCGAAATCTTCCGGTTCGCGGACAGCGCACGCATACCAACGCGCGCACGCGCAAAGGTCCGCGCAAGGGTGCGGTTGCAGCGAAGAAGAAAACAATGGCACGCAAGTAAGAAATGAACGCGTAGAGAAAACAGGAGAGACACGAGCGTGGCAAAAGAATCTCAAAGCGCAGCGGCTGCACCTGCAGGAGCAGCGGCGAAGAGCACCAAGCGCAAGAAAGAGTTTCGCAAGAAGAAGGAAAAGCGCGTCGTTCCTCACGGAGTCGTGTGCATTCAAGCGACCTTCAACAATACCATCATCACGCTCACCGATCCGGATGGCCGCGCAGTAAGTTGGTCTTCCGCTGGCTCCGTGGGTTTCAAAGGATCGCGTAAGGGTACGCCGTACGCGGCGCAGCAAGCCGCGATGACCGCCGCCGGAGTCGCGCGCGATCAATACGGAATGAAATCGGTGGAAGTTCGCGTGAAGGGTCCTGGCGCGGGACGCGAGTCTGCCGTACGCGCTCTGGCTTCCTCGGGCTTGCACATCAATGCGATCAAGGACGTGACACCGGTACCGCATAACGGCTGCCGTCCCCCCAAGCGTCGCCGCGTATAGCGCGTCACGAGATTTGAGAAGTAAGAAAAGGAGACAAGGCTTTGGCAAGACATCGTGAAGCAGTTTGCCGCTTATGCCGAAGGGAAGGGATGAAACTCTTCCTCAAAGGACTGCGGTGTTTTACAGAAAAATGCGCCATCGAGAAGCGCAATTTTGTTCCAGGGCAGCATGGCCAATCCCGCCGTCCGAAAATGGTGGGTTACGGAATTCAATTGCGCGAAAAGCAAAAGGTCAAGCGCACCTACGGATTACTCGAGCGCCAGTTTCGCAACTATTTCGAGAAGGCGGAGCGGACCAAAGGTCCAACCGGCTCGAATCTTATGGTCACACTCGAACGCCGGCTCGACAACGTCGTCTACCGAATGGGTCTTGCGGGCTCGCGCTCGCAGGCGCGCCAGCTCGTGCTGCATGGCCACATTCGCGTGAAGGGACGCAAAGTCAACATCCCGAGCTATTTGGTGCAAGTGGGCGAAGATATCGCGCTCAAGGAAAAGATGCATCAGAACGCCATGGTGCTTGAAGCGCGCAACCTGGCGAATAGTCAGGGCGTTGCTCCGTGGCTGGATATTGACCGGGAAAATTTCAAAGCGCGCGTCGTGGCGATGCCTCGCCGCGAAGACGTGCAGACACCGCCGATGAACGAACAGCTCATCGTCGAGTTGTATTCGAAGTAGCGCGTAGAAGATCGTCAACGTTGAATAGTTTGTGGGCTCGCCGCTGGCGAACCAGGAGGAATGTCGCATATGTGGAAGGGATTTCAGAAACCGAAGCGCTTGGCAGCAGAACCGGAAACACTCACCGACAAGTACGGGAAATTCTCCGCGCAGCCTTTCGAGCGCGGGTGGGGAACTACGGTTGGCAATTCGTTGCGGCGCGCGTTGTTAAGCTCGATTGAAGGTGCGGCCATTACCGCGGTCAGGATTGAAGGCGTGCTTCACGAATTTTCACCGATTCCCGGGGTCGTAGAAGACGCAACGGATATCATTCTCAACCTGAAGCAAGTGCCGCTGAAGTTGAACACCGACCAGCCGAAAACTATCACTCTGGTCGTCGATACACCCGGACCGGTAACCTCAGCAAAAATCGAAGAGGATGCCGACATCGCCGTGCTCGATAAAAATGTTTACATCGCGACTGTAAGCGAAGGTGGCAAGCTCGAATTGGAACTGCGCGTGAAGAATGGCCGCGGATATGTCGCCGCGGACCGGAACTTCGACGAGGATTTGCCCATCGGTTACATCCCCATCGACTCGGTCCACTCACCGGTGCGCAAGGTCAACTATGCAGTGGAAGCCGCGCGTTTGGGCCAGATGACTGACTACGAAAAGCTCACTCTCGAGGTGTGGACCAACGCCGCAATCACTCCGCAGGATGCTATCGGGCTTGCCGCGAAGCTGATGAAGGATCATATGAGCATCTTCATCAATTTCGAGGAACAGCCCGATCTGCCGGAAGAAGTGGTCGAAAATTACAGCGACCCGCGCCTGGAATATCTCGACCGGTCGGTGGAAGAGCTGGAACTTTCGGTCCGTTCTTATAATTGTCTGAAGAATGCAAATATTCAAAACCTGCGCGAACTGGTGCAGAAGACGGAGTCCGAAATGTTGAAGACCAAGAATTTTGGACGCAAGTCGCTGAACGAGATCAAGGACATCCTGGTAAAGATGGGCTTGAGCCTCGGAATGAAATTCGACGAACACGGGCGAATCATCTGGCCGCCACTGCCAAGCCAGACTGCTCCTCCGCCGTCTGAAGAAGGGGAACACGGGGCGCTTTAGGCCGCGAATAAACCATGAGACACCTCGTTTCAGGGCACAAACTCGGAAAGCAGCCGGCGCATCGTAGAGCCGTGTTGCGCAATCTGGTGACGAACCTCATCGAGAAGGAGCGCATTCAAACCACGATTCTACGCGCGCGGGCGGCCCGTCCGCTGGCCGAACGCATGATTACGCTGGGCAAGCGCGACTCGCTCCACGCGCGCCGTCAGGCGGCTTCCTTCCTGACCACTCCGGGCGCCACGAAGAAACTCTTTTCCGACCTCGCTCCTCGTTTTGCGGACCGTCCAGGTGGCTATACGCGCATTGTTCGCGTCGGCTGGCGTATCGGCGATGGCGCTGAACTCGCAATTCTTGAGTTCATCGGCTCTGAGCTAAAGAAGAAAGAAAAGAAGCCGAGAAAAACAGTGGAAGAAGAAGTGCCTGAAGAAAAGGAAGCTAGCGCTAAGAAGTAATTTCAACGGAATCAAGTAAAAACGGCCCGCAGGCTAAACGCTACGCGGGCCGTTTTTTTTGTGGTGATTACGACGTCCTTTATTTGATTCCCATCCAACTGTTGTAAATCGCCTGCTGCTCTTGGGTAGGATGCTCCATCGGTTTCAACGTGTAAGTGGGATAAGGACTTGCCATTAAGGTGACGGGAACTTCTCTCACCATGCCCAAACGGATCACCGTTATGCGCAGCGTGTCGCCACGCTTGTGATCTGAGATGGTTTCGGAGAAGCCGTCTGCGTCCACGGTGCGTCCGTCAACTCCGATAACCACGTCGTCGCGGTCCAAACCTGCGTTGTCAGCGGCGCCGCCCGGAATCACATTGGTGATTTTTGCATGACCATCGTCACTCTTGCTCTGACTGATGCCTAGCCAGGGCCTTTCAGAATCGAGTTTCTTCTCGACCGCGATTCCGGCATAAGCAAAATATTCCTCATACGGAATCGGATCCTTGCCGCTGATGTATCGGCTGAAGACGCTACTCAGATCGGTACCTGCCACCTCTGACGCAGCTTTAACCGCATCATCGGGTTGGAATCCCGGTTTCGGAAGGGCATAGCGTGAATACATCAGGCGCATCCAGTCATCGAGCGACTTTCGATTATTCGTATTCTTGCGGATGGCGAAATCCAGGATGTGCCCCATGATTTGGCCGCCGTCGTAATAAGAATAATCTGTATTTTTTAAATTATTCACCTGCGTGACAACCTCGCCGTTGTACCAGGTATCCCAGCTTGTGTCTTCGATACTGCGCTCGCTCCTGCCGGGATTCTGCTCGAACTTTGTGATGGTATAGGCAATCTCATCCAGATATTGCTTTGGCGTAATAAGGCCGGCGCGTTCCAAGGCGAGAGATCCGTAATAACTCGTAAGCCCCTCTGAGATCCATAACGAAGGCGTATGTACCATTTGCGAATAATCAAACGGACCGAGCGGAAGCGGCCGCAATCGCTTCACATTCCAAGCGTGAAAAAATTCATGCGCGGTAACGAAGAGTTTCAAATTGTATTGCGAGCCGTAGCCCGGGGCGGGATCCTGCGAATCCCAATCTTTAGAAAAGTCGATTTGTGTCGAATTCAGATGTTCTAAGCCCCCGCCAGTATTCGGCCAAACATGAAAGAGAAACCAATAGTCCTTGAATGGCGCGACTTGCTCCGTGCCGGTAACCGAACTAAACATCGGCACGATCGTCGTCACGAATTTCCGCATATCCTCTGCGAATTTAGAAAATTCCTTTTGCCCCTCTACATCATGGACAATCACGTGGTAGGTGGACCCGAGAACCTGGAAATCCTTTTCCGCAAAATCTGAAATTTCCAGCGGCGCGTCCGCGAACCAATCGTAATTGGCAGCGCGAAACGTATGATCGGAAGTGCGCTCCATCCCGGTGGCTACTTTCCATCCTGGAGGCACGGCGATAGCGAGATCCACCGAGCGTTCTTTCCCACCCACCAGATACATCCAAACGGAGGGGCCACCGATGAACGCATGTCTCTCGTTGTATTGAGCCTGATTGTTACGCAGCGTATCGCCGAAAACCTGGTAGGAAATCGTGACCGCCTTCGCACCCGCAAGATCGACGCGCCAGGTTTGACTGTCCGTCTTGCGCCAAACCAATTCTTTGCCGTTCGCGCCAAGTGCGTGAAAGCCCTGGATATTCGCGGAATAGTTTTGCAAGTAATACGAGCCCGGCGCCCAATCGGGGATCGCGAAATCTACGGTCGGGCCTTCCAACTCGGCCGCGCGTACGGTTACGTCCATCAGATGCGTGTTCGGCCGTTCAAAACGCAGTTCGTAATGCAACGCATCGGCAGCCCAAACGGCGCTGCAATTCAGAATGGCAAATATCGAGAGAATCCATGATCTTTTCAGAATCCCTTGAGACATGCGTGTCCTTTCATGAACGTAAAATCAACGGGGAGGTATTGCGCTCGGCTCAGCCGGCGGCAAAGGATTGCCTCTCCGCTTCTTTCGGATATCCCCAAAAAGCACAGCGAGGGCAACAACGATCTGCGCGCCAATTCCACCCGCGGTATCGATCAGCACATCAGAAATTGCCGCCGTTCGGCCCGGAACAAACGATTGATGGAACTCATCTAGCGCCGCATAGCATGCCACAATCGCGATCGCCGCAAGGGCCCAGCTCAAATGAGCGCCGGGTTTCCCCGCGCGAATCGCTCGCAAAATTAGCAGGCTCAAGACGAAATATTCAGTGACGTGGCCCATCTTGCGTATGAAATGGTGAATGAGGAACAGGGTTTCCTGTGATGCATGCGGAAAAAACCATCTCAAGATTGGGACAATAATTCGGCTAGTATTATCTGAGGTAAATACACCGGTGGAAAATGTGGATATCACAATCGCCCATAAGAGCGCGGGCCACCAACGTTCAAGCCATCGCATGCTACAGGGCCGGCCCGACCATCGGAAAGTTGTTTGACGGATCTACTTCGGCTGGCTGGGACATTATTCCAGGCGGTAATTCGGGGCTTCCCGCGTGATAATTACGTCATGTACGTGGCTCTCACGCAGTCCGGCTTGCGAGATGCGGATGAACTGGCTGTCTTCCCGCAGCTCTTTCAAATTTGCCGTGCCGCAATAGCCCATCCCGCTGCGCAGGCCGCCAACCAGTTGCTCCACGAGGGCCGACAGAGGGCCTTTGTAGGGAACTTGGCCCTCGATGCCTTCCGGGACAGATTTTCCTCGCTCCGCACTTTCCTGCGCGTAACGATCGGCAGAGCCCGCTTCCATAGCACCGATTGATCCCATCCCGCGGTACGATTTGAATGTTCGGCCCTGATACAAAATCGTCTCGCCCGGAGATTCTTCTGTGCCCGCAAACAGTCCCCCAATCATCACGGACGACGCTCCCGCTGCCAGGGCTTTGCTGATGTCGCCTGAAAATTTAATGCCGCCATCGGCGATCAGTGGAACTCCCGTATCTTTTGCCCCGCGCGCGCATTCCAGAATGGCAGTGATTTGGGGCACGCCTGCCCCGGTAACCACGCGCGTGGTGCATATCGATCCCGGCCCAATTCCAACTTTCAAGCCATCCACGCCCAACGAAATCAGTTCGCGTGTGCCATCCGCTGTGGCCACATTTCCAGCGACCACTTGCATATTCGGCAGCTTGGATTTTACGGCGCGAATAGCGTCCATCACGCGAGTTGTATGCCCGTGGGCGGTATCAATGGCGAGCACATCCGCGCTTCCTCGTGCCAGTTCTTGCGCGCGCTCCAGGAAATCCCCGGTCGCGCCAATCGCTGCACCCACACGAAGCCGTCCATGCTCATCTTTCGTCGCATTCGGGAATTCAATCTTTTTCTGAATGTCTTTTACGGTAATCAGGCCTTTCAAATTGAAATCCGCGTCAACCACTAGAAGCTTTTCAATGCGGTGCCGCTGCAAGATTCTCTCGGCCTCTTCCAGCGTTGTGCCAACCGGAACCGTGACCAGATTATCTTTGGTCATAATTCCACTGACCGGCTGATCCAAATTTCGTTCGAAGCGCAAGTCTCGGTTGGTCAAAATTCCCAGCAGATGCGCGCCTCGCGTAACGGGCAGACCCGAAACTTTGTACTTGTTCATGATCTCCAGAGCCTGCCGCACGGAAAGCTCTGGCGCAATCGTCACAGGATCCACAATCATCCCGCTTTCGGAGCGTTTTACCTTGTCCACTTCTTCACCCTGGCGGTCAATGGACATGTTTCTGTGAATAAAACCGATTCCGCCCTGTCGCGAGATGGCAATGGCTAGACGCGAATCCGTTACCGTATCCATCGCCGCAGAGACGATGGGAATATTCAACGAAATAGTGCGCGTGAGGCAAGTGCGCGTGTCCGCCTGCGCGGGAAGCACTGACGACCTGCCGGGCAAGAGCAGCACGTCATCGAACGTCAGTCCCTCCGGGATAGCTCCTTCAATCATCTATGCTCCTGTGCTCGCTAAACCGGCCATAAACAACAAAACCCAGCAAGGTTCGCTGGGCTGCGGAGAGGATTGATTTGTGGCGAAAGACCTTCATTATGGAATCTGTGATTCTAGGCTTAACGGAGGGCGAAATCAAGACGCGCACTGTGGCGGGAGCACGTCATGAAAATTCACTCCGAAGTTTGATAAGGTTTGGCCGTGGTTTTCTTTCCTTGTCTGACAGTTTATAATGTCTGTCAGATAGGAGGTCTCATGACCATTTCCTTACAGGCACTGCAAGATCGACGCGATCAGCTGGCGGCCAGTTTGGCCGGCGTCGAGGACCTGCGTCCTGGCTTTCTGACCGCGCGTTTCCGTAAGTGTGGCAAGCCCAACTGCCACTGCGCCCAGAAGGACTCCCCCGGGCATGGTCCGTCTTATTCGCTGACTCATCGGGTTGGCGGAAAGACGGTCACGCAAGTCATTCCCCAAGGCCCCGCCGTCGAACGTGCCAAAGCGCAGATCGCCGAATACCGCCGTTTCCGGAACCTGGTACGGGAACTGATTGTCGTAAGTGAGCAGATCTGTTCCGCCCAGGTACGGGATTCGCAGGGCGCCCCTGCGAGCCGGGCTAAAAAAAAACCTCTTCGCCGATCTATTGGCCAGCGACGTCGTTCAGGAGATTGAGACGCTTCTCGGTCGTCAGGCGGTGGAAGAGCTGGATCTGGAAGCGCTGGAGCTCGCTGTGCGGCAACACGTCCTGCAACTGGCAGGAGCTGCCGTCGAGCAACGTCTCAATGCCGACACCAGCGATGAGCGAGGCTCACGAACTTGTTGTAGATGTGGGCAGCCCGCGCGATTTGCCGGGCGCCGGACCAAACAGGTCGAGAGTGTCCTGGGTCCGCTACGACTGGAGCGCGCCTACTATCACTGCGCCACCTGCGGCCACGGCTACTGTCCTCGCGATCAGCACCTGGGCATAGAAAATACCTCGCTCTCTCCTGCGCTCACGCGCATGACCGGGACCGTGGGCGCTTTGGTAAGTTTCCAAGAAGGAAGTGAACTGTTGACCGAACTGGCAGGCGTGGCCGTGGACGCCAAGCAGGTGGAGAGAACCGCAGAAGCTCTGGGAAAAGGAATCGCCGAAGATGAACGCGTGCACACGGAACCTCTCGATTCTATTTCTCTACCGCAGACCTTGTATCTCGGTATGGACGGAACAGGGATTCCTTTGCGCGCCGAGGAACTGCTGGGCCGCACCGGCAAGCAACCGGACGGATCGGCCAAGACCGGCGAGGTGAAACTTTGTACCATTTGGAGTGCGGAATCGCGGGATGAGGAAGGTATCCCGGTCCGCGATGAAGGGTCGGTCACTTATTCGGCCGCTCTAGAAAGTGCTTCGGCATTGGATACTGCCGCCGAAAGCTCTCCCTTCGCCCAGCGCGTTTGGCGGGAGGCCACGCGCCGCCGCTTCTGCCAAGCGCCACGCAGGGTGGTGCTCGGGGACGGGGCCGTTTGGATTTGGAACATCGCCGACGATCAGTTTCAGGATGCTACCCAGATCGTTGACCGCTTTCACGCCAAGCAGCACTTGAGCGATCTCGGAAAAGCTCTTTACGGTCCCACCGCCCCACGGGCTGCGCAATGGGCGGAACGCCGGAAGGAAGAACTCGACACCGGAAAATTCCGGGCGCTACTCACCGCGATCCGACGCCAGGTATCTCGTTCTGAGGAGGCCCGCCGCTGCCTCCATTATTTTCAGACCAACCGAGAACGCATGCGCTACCTGGAGTTCCACGCTCAAGGTTTGTGCACTTCCACTGGCGTTGTGGAGGCTGGGTGCAAGGTGGCCATCGGCACGCGGCTCAAACGCGCCGGAATGCACTGGACCGTACACGGCGCCAACGCCATCATCGCTCTTAGGTGCTCGAAACTCAGCGGTCGTTTTCAGGACTTCTGGGAACGCAGGACCGCTTGACTCATCACTTTCCAGACGTGCACCCCACTGTGGCCATAATTAAGCCCTTATCTGCTGAGAAGATCCGCGAACTGGCGAAGCTCCGTGCTATTCAGGTCGGACACGGCGCAGAAATTCATACCGTTGCGTGACCAGGAGACCACGTTATAGCCTTGAATGGTCTGAACTTCGGGCGGCTTGGCATTGTTCTTTTCTTCAGGCCAGATGAACACGTTGACGAAATGTCTCTGTCGTCGATAAACGAGAGCGGCCACATTTCGACGGCCGATGTAATCGAGCCGGCCTCCCACCAGCGGAAAACCTTGCGTCGCAAGGTCCACAACCGGCGGGGCAAAATCCAATTTGCCGTCGAACCAAGGCTTTACGGTGTGTTGATCAGTGGATTCGACATCCATTAGGTGTCCTGGCTGAAGAGACCGAATATGGCTGGCAACGATTTCTTCGGCAACCAGGTTTTGCTTCTGACTTCCGATATCCGGGATCACTTTGATGCCGAGAAGCAGTGCTATAAGGATAGCGGCGGCAATCGCAAGCCACTCAATCACCGGGCGGCGCGTCGTTGGAATAGATTGCGGCCGCGCCTCCGATGGGAGTGTCGCTCGAACGCGAGCGCGCAGGCTCTCCGGTGCGCGTTCGTAGAGATTCGCTGACCGCAATGAATTCCGCAACGTTTGCTGTTCGCGCAGCTCATTAGCGCATTGAGGGCATGTCTTCAAATGTTCCTCGAATTCGAGGCTGTGAACGAGATCGAGTTCGCCGTCGAAATATGCGCGGAGCAAGCGTTCGCTATTTTCGCAGTCCACGTTGCCCCTCCTCGGCGCGGCTCCGAATCAGCCGCTCTTTCAATTGAGTGCGTGCTCGGGCTAAACCTGACATGACCGTGCCGATAGGTTTACCCATCACTTCGGCGATTCCCTTGTAAGACATGCCCTCCAGCTCGCGCAACACTATTACCTCGCGGAAGTTCACCGGCAATTCCTCCAGAGCTTCGCGAAGCATTTGGCTGTCGACCGACTGCAAAAGCGCGCCTTCAACACCGGATTGCTCGGAGACGGCCGTATGAATGGTCTCGTCAAATTCTTCCACTAGGTTAGCGGCCCCATTCTTCTCAAGAAACGAATAGCTGGTATTGCGCACGATTTTTAGCACCCAGGCGCGAGCATCGCCGCCCTGATAACCGCCGAAGAACTTGAATGCTCGGAGATAGGCCTCTTGAACGATGTCCTCGGCGTCCTGCGGCCGGCGTACGAGCCACCGCGCCAGGTTGTAGGCTGCATCCAGATGGGGCAGTACAACCTGCTCAAAACGTTCAGTTTGCCCGGCTCCCCGGTTTTCACCCTGCATGAGAGCATTAGACTCTCAGTCTTCCAGATCGGATATCAACCACTTTTATTCCCACTATTTACTCTAGCTGGAGATTTCGATTTATTCGTAATTACCAGGAATATTCGTCGAGATCCAGAGTCTAGATCATTGAGCGCAACGCACACCGGGGAGATATGTCATGTGCCATCAGAAAATACAAAAGTTAACAACAAAGACCTTAGGGATCGTGATCTTTGCACTGGCTTTCTTTTCGGTGCAGCTCGCGAGCTCATCTTTACCACTACACTCCGTCGCTGCAGCTGAGGCAAAGCCGAGCGCGACCGCAATAACCATCGATAACTTCAGCTACGCTCCCATGCAACTTGAAATAGCGCCAGGCGCTCAGGTTACATGGATTAATAAGGACGATGTACCGCACACCGTCGTAAGCGTAGACCACAAGTTCAAATCGCGTGCACTTGATACCGACGAGAGTTTTTCGTTTACGTTCCAGGATCTCGGTACGTACGAATACTTTTGCTCGGTGCATCCCAAAATGACCGGCAAGATTGTAGTGAAGTGAGACCAATCCATGAACCCATACAACATTCGCGAAGCATTGCTAGCTAAACACGCGCAGCATATAGTGTTAATTCATTTTCCTATCGCTCTGTTCTTGGCAGGCGTGGCGTTTGACTATGTCGCCTATTTTACAAAACGGAGCGCCTTTGCTGCAGCGGCGTATTACAATTTCGTCGTGTCTGCAATTTCGACTGTACCGGTCGTTGCCACAGGCTTACTTGCCTGGCAGTTCCAGCTCGGCGGCCAAAAACTAAAGGGAATATTGTTGCAACATCTACTGCTCGGTATTACGTCCAGTGTAATGATCTGCCTCACTTGGTATTCGCACTTTCGATCGCGCCGTGCCTCTGAGCAAGTTCCCCCGTTTTTCCGTTTGCCAGTGGAACTCTTGGCCGTCGCTGTAATTGCTATGACCGCCCATCTGGGCGGATACATAACCGGCGTTAACATTCCGAGCTAGACGCGATCCGTCGCCTACCGTTGTACAGACAGGGACACCTTGCGCGCCGTACTCTGAGTCCCTACCATATGAACAGTGAAAGAGTTCGTTCCCTACAAACGACTTCGTAATCCGCACCTGATGACCATCGCCGCGACCTTCTGGCGGCGCAAGTTTCCACGCCTGCCCAAAAGCGATGCGCGCTTTTTCGAACTTGAACAGGGAACGCAAGTTCGTGGAGAGTGCCATTGGCAGGATACTCGCCAACTGCACCCTACGCTCGTCCTGCTTCACGGACTCGAAGGCTCGAGCGAATCGGCCTACATGTTTGGCACAGCCGAGAAGGCCTTCGTTTCAGGATTCAACGTAATACGGTTAAATCAACGAAACTGCGGCGGTACGGAAAAACTCACTCCCACGCTTTACCATTCCGGCTTGAGTGGCGATATTAGAAGCGTCTTGCGGGAATTGATCAAGGATGATGGCCTGCTCGAGATATTTGCTGCCGGTTTTTCGATGGGTGGCAACCTGGTTCTAAAGATGGCGGGAGAATTTGGAGATGCAGTGCCCCGCGAGCTGCGGGCGATTGTTGCGATTGCCCCGGCACTCGATTTGGCCGCTTGCGCAGATGCTTTGACTCAACCCCGAAATTTTTTGTACAACCGCCATTTCGTGAGGAGTCTGAAGAAACACATGCGCTACAAATCCAGTTTATATCCCGACCTTTTTCCGCTTGAGTTCTCAGCTTTCAGGCGCATTAGAACCGTTCGGGATTTCGACGATGTGGTGACCGCACGTTTCTGTGGGTTTCAGGACGCGGCGGATTACTACAAACGCTCAAGCGCCTCAAACTTGCTTTCAGCAATCAGGTGCCCGACTCTGATCTTAACTGCGCAGGACGACCCTTTCGTTCCCTTTAGACCTTTTCAAAACTCCGCGATCCAAGAGAACCCGCATATCACACTGATCGCGCCTCCTCATGGCGGCCATTGCGCATTCATTTCCGAACAGAGAGGCGCAGATCGATTCTGGGCTGAAGCGAGAATAGTGGAATTCTGCCTGGACAAATCCTCGATGAAGGAAGTTCGCTAACGCAGTACGGTAGACGCGGGCGAAGAGAATCGTCAAGCAATCGGCATTTCAAGAGAAGGCTGAAATCCGCGGGTCAGAAGTTGGGCTGCTCCTGACTCAGCGATCACCATGTCGTCTTCGCAACGCATGCCGTACTCTCCGACCAGGTAAATGCCCGGCTCATTTGAAAACGTCATCCCAGGCTTTAAAATCGTTCGGTTGCCGCGAACCAGGTACGGACTTTCGTGTCCATCCATTCCGATTCCGTGTCCAAGACGATGTGGAAAATATTTATAGCCCGGACCGAAGCCAGCGTCGGTGATTACTTTTCGCGCTGCATCGTCCACCGAACCGCACTCACGTCCAGCAATTGCCGCCGCTAGGGCAGCGTCTTGGGCGCTCCTCACGATTTCGAATGCGCGCTGCAGCTTAGCAGGTGGTTTACCCAGCACGCCCACTCTGGTGACATCTGATTGGTAGCCTGCCACCGCGGTGCCATCGTCAATCATCACGCCGATACCTTCTCGCAAAATCTGTTCTTCGCGCGAACCATGGGGAAGCGCTGACGAAGGCCCAAAGAATACCGATGCTTCGCCGCTCAGACCCATCCGCTCATAACCACGCACAACCATATCCGCAACCTCGCGTTGCGTCATACCCTCGCGTAGTGACGCAAATGTGGCCTTATACACCTCAAAGGTTGCGCCACAAGCGAGCCGCATCAGGTCAAGTTCGTGCTCGCTCTTCTGCGCGCGGCATCCCACTGTCACAGTATCGCCGCTTATGTAGTCCAATGAAGCAGCTGCGCTGCGCAGCCCATCGTAAAAAACGTATCGCGTGGTCTCTTCCACGGCGATTTTTCCCGTGCGAACACCGCGCTCACCCAACCATTTTGCCGCAATCGCATAAGGGTTATCGTCTTCCTGCCAAACGCGGATTTCGATCGGATTACGAAGCTGTTCGCGGAGCCGGCCTTCCTCAAAGGCCGGGCAAATAAACAGCGGATTTCCTTGGCGCGGAACTAGAAGAGCCAGGATGCGCTCGCTCGGCCACCACTCTATACCCGTGTAATAAAACAGTGTGGTCCCCGGCGTAACGAACAACGCTTCAAACTGGGGCTTTGCATCAGTCATCAACTGCTGCGCCTGCACCAGGCGACCCTGCAATTCCCCCGCAGTAATGGGCTTCACACGGTCGCCCAGCGGTTTCAGCTTATCGAATGCCGCCGGCAACGATTGCGACTGGTTCTGCGCTGGATGTTGAGAAAGCCCAAACATCGATTTCGCCGCTATCGTTCCGGAAGTTACTGAGGCGGTCTTGAGTACATCGCGGCGAGAAATTTTCATAGTTTTCGGATGGGGAACTTACTGGGAGTGCGAAATTAAAACGGCGTCGGTGACGACGTGCCCGTTTGCGTAGATAATTTTCTTGCCGTCGGGAGACAGAGCATAGGCGCCCCATTTGAAATCCGATCCGAGGTTCATCAATTGTTTGACGGGAAGCGCCTTTGCACCGGTTGACGAAACCGGCTGGGCCCACAGCGTGACAACTCCATCCTTAAGGGACGGATAAAGAACCGCGCGGCCATCTTTTGTCCAAGCGAGTTTTTGGCCGCCGTCTCCGTTCAACGCGACATCCTGGGGTAAATCATACGTGCTCTGGATTTCGCCACCGTTCAGCCCAATGATAGCGAGTAGCTTGGTAGTTTTGGTGGGGTCGGGAGTATAGACTACCGCAACGGAACTCCCATCTGGCGAGATCGTGGGACTCTCCGCTTCCATCTTGCTGATCTCCGCCACCGCGCCGCCATCAATGCCACTTTTCATTAACCGATTCACAGGATCTAGGACATTAACGTAAACCACAAATTTGCCATCCGGCGAGCAAGCAGGCTGAATATCAATTTTATCTGTCGATAATTGTGTAACGTTGGTCCCGTCGATGTCCGCGCGCCATATGGTGCTGCCTCCTCCGGAGCCTCGGGAGCTAAAAATAAAATGGCGACCGTCTCCGCACCCGGAAAGCCAGACGGGGGATTCGGCGCTAGGCGAAATATCGCGGATATTTGTGCCGTCGGGCGTGGTACTCGCCAGTCGAAGCGCTCCGGACGAGTAGTAACCATAGATAATCTTGTCCCCAGGAACCCATACAATTCCGGAAATACCGTCGGCACGATTGATGCCACTCGTAATTTGTCGTGGTGGCGACAGCGACGCGCTGCTGCCGAAATTTGTGATCCAGAGGTTCCCGGTGAGGCCCACTTGCACTGTGGCTAGAGTCGATCCATCCGACGTAATGCTGGCATCGATGTAGAAATTCAAATCGTTTGTGATTCTGCGCGACTCGCCTCCTGGATAACTCACTTCAAATAACTGAGAGTTCAAAGATGTCTTGTTGACGCGCGCTGGGAAAAGAACTGCAGACCCTGCGGGTAGCCAAGCCATCTGGTCTGGCACGATCCAGTCGCTCGAACCGAGCCGAGTCTTGGTCTTGGAGTCTACTTCTACGGTCTCAACCGTAAATTTGTTGAACTCACCGTCGGGATTGTCTGCTATTGCAATTCTTTTTCCGTCCGGAGACCATGCCGGACCTGCGCTGGAAAAAAAGTTCGGACGGTTAAGCGTGAATAAAATTTGCTCCCGGGATCCATCCGCATTCGCAACCAATAAGCTTGAGTTCTTTAATTTGGTGGAATACCGCACAAAAACGAATTGCTTTCCATCCGGGGAAAAGCTAATCGGGCTGTCCACATCGGCGATCACTTGATGCGGAGAGCCGCCCAAGGAAGGCACTTGAAAGAGTGTACCAAGTTCGGCAGATTCGTCGCGTTTCACAAAATAAAGATAATTTCCGTCGAGCGAAAATGTAAGGCCTTCAATCTCCCCTGGAGAACCAATTTCAACCTGCACGGTGCTTCCTGTAGCCAATTGGCGAATCCAAATTGCGTGGGTGCCTTTTTCGTCGGCAACATAGCAAAGCCATTTGCCGTCACTCGAGATTGCAACGGAGTGAATATTGCCGGTGGAGGTCACCGGCGTGATCGTCATTTGCGAGAAAGAGGATGGGTTTTCGTGGCGTGGTGTTCGAAGGTGCAGGAACAAAGCGACCATCGCAACGAGTCCCACGATAACGGGAATGATTTTCGCTATAGTGCGCCAGCCTAATGTTGGGGGTGTGACCGCAGCGGCTGTAGTCTGCGCACTTGCGGGAGGGAGCGTGGCTGCCGACGGCGCCGCATAAGTTCCCGATCGGGCTCCGCCGCCTGCGCCAGACCATGCGCTGCCACTGGCACTAACGGGGCGCCCTGAGTCAGAATCTCGTTTAAGACGCTTCAGATCTCCACGAAGCTCCGCAGCCGTTTGATAACGAAGCTCTCGGTCTTTTTCAAGGGACTTGCCAATGATCTCTTCCAGTTTCGGCGGTACGTTGGGATTCAAAGACGTTGGCGCAGCCGGAGTTCGATTCAAAATCGAATCGAAAATGACCGCCGAAGTATTACCGGTAAAAGCCGCCTGTCCCGTAGCCATCTCGTACAACACTGCGCCCAGACTGAAAAGATCGGTGCGCGCGTCTAACTCTTCGCCGCGCGCTTGCTCGGGAGACATATAGGCGATGGTGCCAATCGCAGAACCAGGGCTTGTAAGCAAAAGATTGTTTGAGGTGATGTCGGTCGCCGTACGACCGGCGCCTACGGATTCCGCAACGCGCCGTGACTCGGTTTGTTTTGCGAGACCGAAATCCAAAATCTTGGCTTGCGAACGAGTGGTGATAAAAATATTTGCGGGCTTGATGTCGCGATGAAGGATGCCGCGCGCGTGGGCTGCATCCAACGCGTCCGCGATTTGCGTGCCGAGATCCAACAAAACATCGGTGGCAAGCGGCCGTCCGGAAATTCGTTCCCTCAGCGTCTGCCCTTCGAGCAGCTCCATTACGAGAAACGGCCGCCCGTTATGCGAGCCCACGTCGTAAATCGTGGAGATCCCGGGATGGTTCAACGAGGATGCGGCTCTAGCTTCACGCTGGAACCGCTCTAAAGATCCAGAATCGCGCGCTAGATCTTCGGACAGGAATTTCAGCGCCACTTGGCGGCCGAGCCGCGTATCTTCTGCGCGGTAAACTTGGCCCATGCCGCCGCTTCCCAAGGGATCGATGATGCGGTAATGCGATATAGTTTCGCCCAACATTCGCACCAACATCGTAAACAACTCACGAGTAGCACGCAAGCGCTCACAACAATTCAACAAACAGCGCTTCGCGTAAGCGCTAGGAAACTTTTTAAGAATGTCAAAAAAACGCCGTGCCCTGCCCGTCATGGTCCGCCCATCAAATACTACGATTATCGTGACAACTTTTTTTGGTTGCCTGGGTTTCACTTCCAGCAGCCGATAGGGCTCTGGCCCTCGGCAATTATCGAATACCTAAATTGGGAGAAAATTAATGTTCATCCGCAAAGGTATGGGTGTGTTCGCGGTGTGTTTCGCTGCACTTTTGCTTTCCAGTTGCGGCGGAGGTTCTAGCAGTTCTACTTCTTCGCCAGCTCCAAGCACTCAAGCGTCCGTATTTACAATTGGCACCGACGCTCCGCTTCCAAGCGTAGTGTCTTGCCAAATTATGGTGACCGGCATCACGATTTTCAACGGTACAACAAATGTAAGCGTATTATCTCAACCACAGGTGATAGATTTCGCGCAGTTCAACGGCCTGCATCAGCTTGTTGACCTAAGCTCGGTGCCAACTGGCACGTACACATCGGCCACGGTCACGATTGCATCCCCGGTTATTGGATACATTAACGTGAATCCGCCGAATCCTCCCACGGCGTCCTCGATCAACGGGACTCTTTCGCAATTTTCCGTAACCGTAGATTTCGCTCAGCCTTTCGTTCTGCAAAGTAGTGACCTGGTCGGCCTGCGCGTGGAATTTGATTTGCACCAGTCAATACAAACGGATACCAACTCACAACATCGAATGGCGCGGACACCCTAACCGTTCACCGGGTCATCTTGAGGCGTCAAGGCCAAGCCGGCTCGTGGGTCCCCGGTAGCACCATCGTGCAGTCTGGAAATATGGGAAGCTTCCAGCTAAACGACGAGTGGACCGCAGGAGTTCTGTTGCCGAGTCCGCTTACCGTGCTCACGACTAACGGCACAAACTTCATAAATCTGAGCGGTTTAGGTGTGCTTACCGGCGCCGGGCCGATTCAGATTCGCGTGGTTGGTTTCATACTGATCAATCAAACGACGGGTCAGCCGGTGATGGTGGCTCGTTCAGTGGAACAACTCAGTTCATAACTGATGCAAAACAGCCGTTAGCGCCGCTGTCCCGTTTCCCGGTACGCCGGAGCGGGGCAGCGGCATTCTTGTTGGAGAACTATTGCGATACCGACGAACCATGCTTCGAACTGCGCACTTCAATCAGACAGGAAGGTTTTTCGAAACTAACGAGTCCACCACGCGACTGCGACGCCGGCTGCGACCGCAGCCACTATCGTCAGGGTCAGCCAACGTGGCGGCATTTCTAGCTCGGGTACTTTTAGTTTGATTGATTTCGGAATCTTGATGGTGTGGACCGAGCGTTCTTGCGGAACTGGCACTCCGGGTATTCGAGGTTGCTCAGGCTTAAAAGGATCGCGTGGCTGATTTTCGTCGGACATAACCATCCAATGAAAGGGAGGTCCAGATTGAATGGTCCACTGTCAAATTGCAAGATAGCTACGCACGATTGCTGTTAACCCTTTCGCATGAATACTATTCAGGAAGAAAACCTCAATGGCGGCAGCGACGCTCAAGCGTGGCGTTCAATTTGCACTGAATGGTGCGCAACATATTCTTGAAGGTTTGCTAGAATCAAAAGCAGTTCCAGCATGCGCTCCCGTTGCTCGGGTTTCGGTTCGTCCGCGCCCTCTTCCAGGTTATTCACAATCGTCAGCGCATCCGAGAGCAGACATTGAAGTCCGGCCGGATCAATGGTGCGGCCTTCGCGGCATCGTCCCAGCGCTAAATCCGTGCGCACAAAAGCTTCATCTACAAAATGGTCCAGGCATAGCTGTAGGCCGGCGAGCGCTGTTGGAATCGAGTTAGCACACCCGGCCCTTTGACATTTCCCGGGTACGTTCGCGTCCATCACACACCCCAGTTTCTCGAGTAGTTATTACCTCAAGTTAGGCGCGAGAGTAGCACATTTTTTTGGGAGCAAGCGAAGATGCGCCGAAAAGCGCAATAGCGTGTCGAAAACGTCGGCAGTATTCGAGGCATCTCACACAAAATGATAAAAGGGGCGCTCAAATGCACCCCTTTTCTCAACGCTGTTTAGCGAATTTCGATGCTGCCTGAACTTGTGCTGAGTTCCACCAAGGGACCGCCCGCGCCTACTTTGCCTTGTAACTCTCGAGGGCTGATCTTGCCTTGAATACTTATTTCGTGGGCCGTCTCGATATTTCCGGAGTTCGTTCGCGCAACCAGGTTGAATGCGGCTTGCGGCGGGAAATCCACGCTAACGCTTCCTGACCCGCTGTGTAGTCTCCAGTCGCCGATCGGAACACCTTGAGCAGCGATGCTTCCGCTGCCGGTCGTGACCTTGGCCCCGCCTTTCACGCCTTTCATCTCCACATCGCCCGAGCCGGTGCTGATCTCCACATCACCGGCGGCGGTTTGTTCCAATTTCACGTCCCCGCTGCCGCTTGAGGCGGTCATTCCGCCAGCAATCCCAATCGCTCGTATTGTTCCGCTGCCTGCGGACGCTTGGGCATTTCCACGAACCGTTTCCAGTTCAATGTCGCCCGATCCAGTTCTCACGCGCACTTCACCACCAATGTTTTTCACATGCAAACTACCGGACCCGCTGTTCATATCGGCTGGACCGCTGATTCCATCCGCTCTTTGATCACCCGATCCGGATTCAGACCGCAGCTTCGTTTGTGACGGTGCGACCAGTTCGTAGCTAATCGAAATATTGTGTTTCCAATCGCGGTTTTCGATGTGGCCTATGCGAATCGTATTCCCGCTTTGTTCGATCGGAGGATTGTTTTCGATTTCGTGGATATGCTGCTCAACATCGCCCCAGCCGCTGCCGTGGATCTTAGCGTGAATTTCTACTTTGGATGAATCACCAGTGCGCAAGGTAATGTCACCAGAACCGGTTTGCACGTCCAAATCTACGGCGCCGGTTACATTCAAAGTGCGATCAAAATGACCTTCGCTGCTTCCGGCGAAAAGCGGAGACGCGGCCATAGCGACGGCCAACGCCACCATTCCGAGCAATCCCGAAACTGCGCGGATGCGAACTTTCATCATTTTCCTCCTAGGCGAATTGGTGCTGTCTAGGCAAAGGTACGCAATATCTCGGAAAAAAGTTCAGACGGAGAATATCGAGCACCGAGCTTAAGCCGCTAGGCCGCGGTTCCGTGGCACTTCTTGTACTTCTTGCCCGAGCCGCAGGGGCAGGGATCGTTGCGCCCGACTTTTGCTGCAGCGCGAACCGGTTTGGGAGCCGTTTCCGCTTGTGCCGGTCCTGCCTGGAACTGCAAATCTCGTTGCTGGCGCTGCTGACGTTGTTCGATCTTCTTGGCCTCATCTTCGGGCCTAGCGGGCTGCATCAGGAACAAGAAGCGAACAGCTTCCGTGTCGATGCGGTCCATCAAGGAGTCAAACAGAATGAAGGCTTCTTTCTTGAACTCTACGAGCGGATCTTTCTGCCCGTAACCGCGCAGACCGATTCCTTCTTTCAAATGATCGAGTGTTAGGAGATGGTCCTTCCATTGAGCGTCTACAACGTCCAAAAGTATGTGGCGTTCGAGCCAGCGAAGCGTCTGCGCGCCGAAAAGAGTTTCCTTTTCTTCGTAACGCACTTTCGTTTTCTCCACCATGGCTTCCGCGAGGGTGTCGTGATTCAGAGCAGCAAAATCCATGCCCACCGCTTTGGGGTCAAAGCCAAACTGATTCAGCACTTCATTGCTGAACTGCGTTACGTTCCACTGGTCGGGATGCTGCTCGCGCGGGCAATACGTTTCCACTAACTCGTTCGCAATGGCTTCGGCGCGCTCCAAAATGTAATCCTTTTGATCGCGGCCTTCCAGGAACGAGCGGCGCAGTCCGTAAATCGTTTCGCGCTGCTTGTTCATCACATCGTCGTATTCCAGCAAGTGTTTGCGCGCTTCAAAGTTCTGGGCTTCCACCGCCTTCTGCGCATTCTCGATTCGCCGGCTGATTAGCTTGGATTCGATCGGCACCCCTTCGGTCATGCCCAAGCGGAACATCAGAGCTTTCACGCGATCGCCGCCAAAGATTCGAAGCAAATCGTCTTCGAGCGAAAGAAAAAACCGCGATGCTCCCGGATCTCCCTGCCGTCCCGCGCGCCCTCTTAGCTGGTTATCAATGCGCCGCGCTTCGTGCCGTTCTGTTCCCAGGATGTGCAAGCCTCCCATCGCCACCACTTCGTCGTGTTCCGCCTTGCACTGCTCTGCAAACTGATCAAATATCGGTTTCCACTGATCGAGAGGCACCTGATAGATCTTGCCTTCCTGTTGAAATAGCACCATCGCGCTGGCTGTAGCGCTAGACCCATTCGAGCCACCGACGGGAGTGGAAGTTGATGTTGACGTGCTCGTAGTAGTAGCGGTTCCCGTGGACGTCGATGCGATACTCGTCCCGCCGACAGCCGAAGATGCCGCCGCAGCGTCAGCCTGCGCCGGTGTTTCAGTTCTCGGGGCCGCCCCGATCACCGCGCTCGCTGGCGCATACGGTATCGCTAGCTTATTTTTTAGAAAATACTCGCGCGTCATCGCTTCCGGATTTCCGCCCAACAGAATGTCCGTTCCCCGCCCAGCCATGTTGGTGGAGACTGTCACCGCGCCCTTGCGGCCCGCCTGCGCGATGATCTTGGCTTCGCGCTCGTGCTGCTTTGCGTTCAAAACTTGAAACGGTATGCCTGTCTTTTTCAATATCTCGGCGATCTTTTCCGATTTCTCGATCGAAATGCTGCCGACCAGGACTGGCTGTCCACTCTCGTGAAATTGCCGGATGCCCCCCACGCGCGTGCCGTCTTCCTGAATAATACCGTTCACCGCCGCTTCGAATTTTTCAACCTCTGTGCGGTAAACCACGTCGGGATTTTCAATCCGAATCAGTGTCTTGTTGGTCGGGATCGCCACAACTTCCAATTTGTAAATTTTATCGAACTCGGCCGCTTCCGTATTCGCTGTACCGGTCATGCCGGAGAGTTTCTTGTACATGCGGAAATAATTCTGAAACGTGATGGTCGCCAGGGTCTGGTTTTCGCGCTCGATTTTGACGCCTTCTTTGGCTTCTACCGCTTGGTGCAAACCGTCGGACCACCTCCGACCGGGCATCTGCCGACCGGTGAACTCATCCACAATCACGATCTGTCCATCTTTAATCACGTAATCCACGTCTTTTTGAAAGAGCGCATGCGCACGCAACGCTTGATAGACGTGGTGAATGATATCCATGTTCGCCGGATCGTACAGGTTGCCCAGGTTCAGCAGGCGCTCGCATTTCGACACGCCTTCTTCCGTCAGAGTCGAGGTGCGATGCTTTTCATCCAGCGTGTAATCGATGTCCAGAATCAACTTCGGAATGATTTTGTCGATGCGGTAATACTTGTCCGTGGATTCTTCCGCTGGCCCGGAAATAATCAGCGGGGTGCGCGCTTCGTCAATCAGAATCGAGTCCACTTCGTCCACAACCGCGAAATGGTGCCCGCGCTGCACGCAATCCTTCAAATCGTACTTCATGTTGTCGCGCAGGTAATCGAAACCAAATTCATTGTTGGTGCCAAAAGTAATGTCGGCGCCGTAAGCCGCGCGTCGTTGGGCGTCGTCCAAATCGTGGACGATCACCCCTACGGTCAACCCCAGCATCTTGTAAATCGGCCCCATCCATTCCGCGTCGCGACGGGCCAGGTAATCGTTGACCGTCACGATATGGACGCCCTGTCCCGTCAGCGCGTTCAAATATGCAGGTAGGGTGGCGACGAGCGTCTTTCCTTCGCCCGTCTTCATCTCCGCGATTTTTCCCTCGTGCAGGACGATCCCGCCGATAAGTTGAACGTCAAAATGGCGCATTCCCAGCGTGCGACGTCCCGCTTCACGCACCAGCGCGAATGCAGGAATCAGCGCAGGCTCCAGCGCCTCCTGTAGTTTCTTCTTGTAGTCCGGATCATCACGTTCCAGGCCGGACATTCGCGCTTGGACCTCGGCCCTGAGCACCGGAGTTCGCGCGGTAATCTCTGTATCCGAGAGCTTCTTCATCTCGGGTTCGAGTTCGTTAATCGCAGCCACCATCGGCTGGATGGCCTTCACGTCGCGCTCGTGCTTGGTCCCAATAAACCGCGCGACTACGCCATCTATAAGTTTCTCTACATCCATAATTTCGGCTATGTTCCTTCAGAGTTATGCTTTACGCGCGAAGGCCTGCCAGTATCTTCAATCCCGCAAACCTAAAACTCTATTGTATCCGCTCGCGCGTCTTCGTGCAAAGCGCCCCATTCATCCTCGTTTTCGCCTGATTTTCACCTGTTTTTTGGGGCCTGTCCGAAAAGTACCTTCGTACTTGGACTTTCGACCAGCATCTTTTTCCGCACGCATTCGCTAGCCTTTAGATACGAAGTCACGAAGTCCTAGGCGCCGCAGGCCTATTTTCGCCCGGAGTTTTGCATGTCGCTCGTAGCTCGCATAGCGCTCTTGTTTTTCGCCGTCAGTATGTTAACTCCGGCAGCCGCGTTTGCTCGCCCGCCACAGTCCACATCTCCTGAGGGCCAGCTTTTCAATTCCGTGAATCGTGAACGCGCCGCCCAGGGCCTGCCGATCCTCCAGTGGGACGACGCGCTGGCCTCCGCCGCTCGCGGCCACGCCAGCCAGATGGCGCTGCATAATTTAATGTCTCACCAGCTTCCCGGTGAGCCGGAATTGATCGCCCGCGCCAACGCCGCTGGCGTTCGGTTCAGCGTTATCGCGGAAAACGTAGCCATCGGTCCCGACGCTTCCACGATCCATACTGCTTGGATGCATTCTCCCGGCCATCGAGCAAATATCCTCAGACCCGAGCTCAACGTACTTGGCATCGCCGTCGTACTGGGAAGCGGGGGCCTCTTCGCCGTACAAGATTTCGCACAAACTTCCGCGAATTTGAATCTCGCTCAACAAGAACAACGAATGGTCTCACTTTTAGCCGCGCGTGGCCTGCAAGCCACTGCTTCTCCGGAAGCTCAACAATTCTGTAATGCGCAGCGCGCGTACATGGGGAACCACTCGGCCACCATCCTGCGTTTCGAAACTACAGACCTGAGCACACTACCGGCTTCGCTGGAGCAGAAAATTCAAGACCGTTCATTTCGCACTGCAACTGTAGCCGCATGCACGCCCGCTAACTCGTCGGGCTTCTCTCGCTTCCGCCTTGCCGTACTTCTTTTCTGAGTGCTCGCTAGCTCTGCGAAAAGCAGTCTATCTCTCTTGCCGCCATCGATTCACAGGTCTATCATTGAAAGCTCATCAATGCGATTTGTAGTTGGAAGTAATCTGTATTTATTTGAAAGGAAAACCATGGCAAGCGGACCAACTGGACCAGCGGCAGGCAAGCGTTTGCAGGATAAAGCGCCAATCACCGGCGTGAAAAATCTCGTCGCGGTCGCCAGTGGCAAAGGTGGAGTAGGGAAGACCACCGTCGCCGTAAATCTTGCGATCGCGCTCAAAAATATGGGCAACGCGGTGGGCTTACTTGACGCAGACGTTTACGGTCCCAACGTCCCCGTCATGCTCGGCACCAATGAACAGCCTCGCGCCGTGGACGAGCGCACCATCATCCCGGTGGAAGCTTATGGTCTGAAAATGATTTCCATGGGCCTGCTGAATCCTGGTGACAAGCCCCTCGTCTGGCGCGGCCCCATGCTTCATAGCGTGATCCAGCAATTTCTGCGTAGCACGCAATGGGGCGCGCTCGACTACCTCATCGTGGACCTGCCGCCCGGCACTGGTGATGTTCAACTCACGCTGATTCAGAGTGTTTCCGTTAGCGGCGCGGTAGTGGTTACCACACCTTCCATCGTCGCTCTCGCTGACGTGCGCAAAGCGATCGAGATGTTCCGGCAAGTGAATGTCGAGATTCTTGGCGTGGTCGAGAACATGAGCTATTTCAACTGCCCGCATTGCAAAGGTCGCATCGACGTATTCGGCCACGGCGAAGGCCAGCACATGGCGAAAACTTTCGGCGTGCCGTTCCTTGGCGAGATTGAAATCGATCCGCAGATTCGCATCGGTGGCGATACCGGTAAGCCCGTTGCCTCGCTCGGCGAAGATGCTCCGGGCAGTAAGAGCATTTATGCCATGGCTCGCAATGTCGTCGCGCGGGTCGAAGTCGTGAACCAATCCGCCGGCGCTCCGGTTGTCCAGATTTTGTAGTGGCGAACGTTGGCGCGGTTTGGCGCTACCATCTTCGATCATTGACCGCGGTTGACAGGGGCAATACCGGGAGAAACCAGTCCGATTGCTAATGTGCTCTTTGGGCTGTTGCGTTGCCGTTCGCTAACATCACCACGAGCCGCGCAACTTCTTCGGGTTCCATGGCTGTGCTGTCCACTACCACCGCATCACGAGCACGCACCAGTGGGGAAGTGGAGCGTTCCAAGTCGCGCCGGTCTCTTTCCCGAATTTCCTCCAGAGTTTTTTGCAGATCGATGGCGTCGCCTTTCTGTTCGTGTTCGCGCCACCGGCGTTCCGCGCGCACCTCCGGCGAGGCAGTAAGAAAAATTTTCAACTGCGCGTCAGGGAAAACTACGCTTCCGATGTCGCGCCCTTCCATCACCACGCCGCCCTGCTGACCCGCGCGTCGCTGCTCGGCCACAAGTACCTTCCGAACGCCGGGATTCACCGCAATTTTTGACGCGGCCTGCGAAACTTCCGGCGATCGAATCTCTCGGGTCACATCTTCCCCGTCCAAGAACACACGCTGGCCGGCTTCTTCCGCGCGCAAGTCGATGCGAGTGTCCTGCGCGAGATCGACAAGAGCGTGTGCGTCCGCATCTTTCGGGGAAAGTTTGTGGCGCAACACTTTCAGCGCAAGCGCGCGATACATTGCACCCGTATCTACGTAAACGTAGCCAAGTATTTCCGCCACGTGACGTGCCAGCGTGCTCTTGCCCGAACCGACGGGCCCGTCAATCGCGATAATCAATTTTTTTGGCGGCGTGGCCATTAGGGAATAATCTCAGATTCTTTTGAAAGCTTTTTCGATTTCACGCACGGAATAGCGCAAAACAATTGGGCGGCCGTGCGGACAACTCATCGGGTATTCCGTTTTCGCCAGCTCGCCGAGGAGCCATTGCATTTTTGTCTGATCCAGCGGGGTATTCACTTTGATTGCCGCATGGCACGAGGTCGAGGCGGCAATCTTCGCTTGCAGCGAATCGATCGAAATTGCCTGGTTTTCGCGCGCGATTCCGTCCAGGATTTCATAAAGCAGCTTCTCTGCGTCTCCGCTCGATATGCCCGCAGGCGCGGCTTGAATCGCCACACTTCGTGCGCCCATCAGCTCGGCTTCGAACCCGTTCGCGCGCAGTTCGTCTCCTATTTGCTCGAAAATTACTAATTGACGCGGATTTAGTTCCACGATCAGCGGCACTAGCATTCGCTGGCCGCCAAGTTCGCCTTCGCGCCGAGCGCGCAAATGCTGCTCGAATAGAACGCGCTCGTGAGCCACGTGTTGATCGATAATCCACAGCCCCTCGGCGTTTACTGCCACGATAAAGCTGCTGCTTACCTGCCCCAGCGGCTTCAAGTCCACAATTTGGTCGGGGCTTGGCAAAGTGCCAGGAGCAACGGCCGGAGCTACGTCGGCAATTGAGGTTCCGAGCGCATCCCTCTGCACATCAGAGAATTCGCTGCCATTGCCGGTTCCAAACTGCAGGCGTTGAGGAACCGGTCTGTCCGGCATTCCGGAATGCTCGAATCCCTCAGCCTTCTCAGCGGACGCGGTGAACCCCGGAATTTCAGCTCGAGGTGGACCCGGAAATGCCTTCGCGTCCGACATCGGCGCGTAGCCTTCCATGCTTCCCGCCGACGACGAAGAGGATATACCGCTGGCGTTCCCGTCTCCCGCTGCAGCCGCACGCGTGGCCGCAAACCCCGGAACTGGACGCGCATGCGAAAGCGCCAGTCGCAATGAATCGCGCGTGAAGTCATGAACGAACTGCGGATGGCGGAAGCGCACCTCGATTTTCGCGGGGTGAACGTTTACATCGACTCCTTCGTACGGCAATTCCAGGAAGAGAAGCACGCAAGGGAATACTCCCGGCGGCATGATGTTGCGATAAGCCTCGCCGATCGCGTGCAGCAGAAGGCGGTCGCGCACCAAGCGCCGGTTCACAAAAATATAAATTCCGTTCCGGTTGGTACGCTGCACTTCCGGCCGAGAGGTGAACCCGCTCACGCGGAGCGTAGCCGCTCGCTCTTCGGCTTCGAGCGGCGGTTCGCTGATAGCGCTTCGCACAGGGCCTTCTGTGAGCGGAATTTCCGTCAACTCGCTTAGCGCCTGACTTCCGAAAATCTGATACACGCGCTCGGAAAGTTTTTCCACCGGCGTGCAATTAAGAATTTCCTGCGTGGGGGTCTTCAGCAGAAATTGGCAGTCGGGATGCGCCAACGCGTAGTGCGTGACAAGCGAAGCGATGTGGCCGAGCTCGGTAGTTTCTGATTTAAGGAACTTTCGCCGCGCCGGCACACAATAAAAAATGTCCGCTGCGCTGATCGACGTCCCCGCAGGCAGGCCTGCTGGTTTCACACTGATTAGTTTTCCGCCTGCAAATTCAACACGCGTGCCTTGTTCGTCCTCGGCCGAACGCGTTTCAAGTACAAGCCTCGAAATTGAAGCAATTGAAGGCAGCGCTTCTCCACGAAAACCCAGCGTTGAAATAGAGAGCAAATCGTCCGCGATGAGCAACTTAGAGGTGGCATGGCGCTCGAAGGCCAACAAAGCGTCGTCATGGTGCATTCCCGTGCCGTCGTCGATCACGCGAATCATGCGCTTGCCGCCAGATTCGGCTTCAATGCGGATCGAGCGCGCGCCGGCGTCCAACGCGTTTTCGAGCAACTCTTTCACCACCGAGGCGGGCCGTTCCACGACTTCGCCTGCGGCGATTTTGTTGGCTACGTTTTCCGCGAGTATGCGTATGCGGCTCATAAAAGGTGTTTCGTTGGCTTCATGTTTGGAAACTTAGGATCGAGGGCATTGCGAGCATCTTCAGCGCGAATCTTGTCGTCCTCGTCCTTTTCTTCCTGCGCCACGCTGCGAAGAAAGATGCGCGTGCCGAACAAGCTTGCTGTGAACACGATGACCACAAGCGTAACACCGAGCCACTGCGGGAACTCAGACATTTGCACCATAATCAAAAAAATAAAGCCAATCGAGACGCCCAGAACGAGCAGCACCATGAATTGCGGGCGAAGCGCAAGCTTGCGCATAGCCCGAATCAAAAGAATCATACCCGCCGCCACCGCAACCGGTATCAGCAGCAGCAACCGATAGGAAATTGCGCGCTCTGAACCAATTCGACTGTCATTTTTCTCCCTGCTTGATTGCGATACCCAATTCGTCGAGCTGAGACGCGTCAACTTCAGAGGGCGAGTCGGCCATCAAATCTACCGCAGCGGTGGTCTTAGGGAAGGCGATCACCTCGCGAATGGATTTTTCGCCGGCTAGCAGCATCACCACGCGGTCGATGCCAAGCGCAATGCCGCCGTGGGGAGGCGTGCCATAAGTGAGCGCGTCGAGGAAGAAGCCGAAACGCTGACGTCCTTGCTCGTCAGTCAGTCCCAGAGCCTTGAACATGCGCGCCTGCACATCCTGGCGATGAATTCGAATGCTTCCTGAGCCAAGCTCGTTGCCGTTCAAGACCAGGTCGTAACCCTTTGAACGGCATTCCCATGGCGCAGTTTCGAGCTTGTCCAAATCTTCTTCGACGATTCCAGTAAACGGATGTTGAGCGCTGACCCAGCGTTTTTCCGTCGCGCTCCATTCGAAAAGCGCGAAGCCAGTGATCCATGCGAATTCCCATTTGCTGCGATCGATCAGGTGGAGCTTGTCTGCGAGATACGAACGGATCTGGCCGGCTACGTTTAGCGACGTGTCGCTGTGTTCGATTTGTTCTTTGGCCGCTGCGGCGAGGATCAAATCGCCAGCTTTCGCGCCAACCGCTTCGGCAAGCTTTTTCAAAGTTTCCGGGCCGAGAGTCTTTTCCAGTGGCGAGGTGATTCCTTCCGCCGCTACTTTCACTGTATAAACACCGCGCGCTCCGGCTGATTTCGCGAACTCGCCAAGCTCATCGAACTGTTTGCGCGACCACGAAGCTGCGCCGGGTGCGACAACGGCCTGCACATTTCCCGCGATCTGCAATTTTTCTCGGCCGCCCTCGAAGAATTGCGTGACGTTGTGCAATTCCATGCCGAAGCGCAGATCGGGCTTGTCCGAGCCGTAGCGGCGAAGCGCCTCTTTGTAGTCAAGATGGCGGAACGGGCCTTTGGCTTGGACGCCGACAGCGGCACAGGTTCGTTCCATAACGCGCTCGATTACTTCGAAAATGTCTTGTTGGCGCGGGAAGGACATCTCCAGGTCGAGTTGGGTGAATTCAAGCTGGCGGTCGGCGCGAAAGTCTTCGTCGCGGAAACAGCGTACGATCTGGAAATAGCGGTCCATACCGGAAATCATCAGAATCTGCTTGAAGATTTGCGGTGATTGCGGCAGCGCGTAAAACTTTCCGTGATGTATGCGGCTGGGAACCAGACAATCGCGCGCGCCCTCGGGAGTCGAGCGCGTGAGCATGGGCGTTTCAATTTCAAAGAAGCCAAGCTCGTCGAGCGTCTTGCGAATTTCCAGGATGACACGGTGGCGCAGCTCCAGGTTGCGATGCGGTTTGGGGCGCCGTAAATCGAGGTAACGATAGCGTAGCCGGGTTTCCTCGCTCGCAGTCACTTCTTCTTCGATTTGGAAGGGAGGCGTCTTCGAGTTATTGAGTATGTGAAGACGCGTGGCCATCACTTCCACTTCGCCGGAAGGAATATCCGGGTTGCCCTTTTGACGGCGCAGGACGCGGCCTTCTACCGCGACGACAAATTCTGAGCGCAACTGCTCAGCTTTGGCGTGCGCTACCGGGTGCAGCTCTTTGTTGAAAACAATTTGTGCGATCCCGGCGCGGTCGCGCAGGTCGATGAAGATCAGCTGGCCGAGGTCACGCCGCCGGTGGACCCAGCCCATCAGCACGACATCTTTGTCCGCGTCGGATGCGCGCAGGTCGCCGCAATAATTTGTGCGTTTCAGGTTTCCGAGCGCTTCAAGCAATTTTGGTTTCCTCGACCTGAGTTGCTGCTTTCAGTCTATTGTAATTTGTGTCGCGCCGGCGCGTTCGGGAACTAGGCACGAGTGTCTCGTCTTTCCGATTCAAGATATTCGAGCAAATCAAATTTCGAAAGTTTTTTCTGATCGGAGTCGGCCAGGCGCTTCAGGGTGAAAGTGCCTGAGTTAACCTCATCTTCGCCGATGATTAGGGCGTAGCGCGCTCCAAGTTTGTCCGCGAGGGCCAGCGATCTCTTGAATTTCATTTCTTCCGGAGGCAACTCGACGGCAAGGCCAGCTTCGCGAAGTTTTTGAGCGATATTCACTGCTGTAAGATACGCGGCCTGTCCCATCCATGCGACGAAAACCGCCAACGCAGGGAGCGAGGGCAATTTCCCGCTTTCTTGGAGGGAAAGGATCGCGCGGTCGGTGCCGATGGCGAATCCGATGCCTTTGGTTGGCGGGCCGCCGAGGAGTTCGACGAGGCCGTCATAGCGGCCGCCGCCACAGACTGCGTTCTGTGAGCCTAGGCCTTCGGCGATGACTTCGAATGTGGTGCGCGTGTAATAGTCGAGGCCGCGAACGAGACGCCAGTTCTCTTCGTAAGCAATTCCGCGCAGACGGAGCTCTTCTTTTAGCTTGGCGAAGTGCTCGCGGCATTCATCGCAAAGATGATCTGAGATGCGTGGCAGTTTTCCAATGATGGCTTGCTCTTCCGGTAGTTTCGAATCGAGAACGCGTAGCGGGTTCGTTTCGATCCGGCGCTGACTGTCGGGGCCAATCCGGTCTGCGACTTTTCGCAACTCTTCGCGGAGTTTTTCTACGTATTGGGGGCGGCAATTTTTGTCGCCGATCGAATTGATGTAGAGAGTCGTCCGCGTAAGGTCCGCGCGTTTAAAAAAGGTCATCAGCATTTCGATGACTTCTGCATCGATGGCGGCCGCGTCGGATTGGCCCAGAACTTCCGCGCCGATCTGGTAGAACTGGCGGTAGCGTCCTTTTTGTGGCCGCTCGCGGCGGAACATCGGGCCTACGTAGTAGAGTTTTAAGTTTCCAGGGAACGTCTGCATTCTGTGCTCGATGTAGGAGCGAACTACGCTTGCGGTCGCCTCCGGCCTTAGCGAGTAGGTTTGGCTGGGCTCTTCCTTTGATTCGGCATCGTGACCGATGTTGAACGTGAACATTTCCTTGGAAACAATGTCAGTGTCAGCGCCTACGGAACGGGCGAATAGTTCGGTTTCTTCGAAGATGGGGAGGCGGATTTCGCGGAAATTGTAGGATTCGAAGGTGTTGCGGGCGGTCTGTTCGAACCAATTCCAGAGGGCAGAATCCGGGGGCAATATATCGCGGGTGCCCTTGATAGCCCGGAATTGGCGTTTATTTTCGGTCATGGGATGAAGTGTGTTTATTGTCTGCAGAATGGTTCAAAGTTCGCGATTAGAACGCACGCTCTCCTCTGTTTGCTATAGCTTACGATGGTTTCTAATAAATCGAGTTTGCGATTAGAAAATTGTCGGATGCTTCGTTTTTTCCCGGCAGGGAATTTGCCTGCGCCGCTCTGCCTAAAATCAGGTGCGCTGCCCATCAGACCATTTTACAACACGTAGGCAAGCAAACTTCAGCGTGTGGGGAATCCTCCACAGCGAACGGTTAAATTCCGGACTCAGCCTTATAACTTTCTTTGTATTCGACGTAGCGCTGGGCGTAGCGGTCGATGGAGTCGAGGTCTTCGGGAGTGAGCGCGCGGCGCAATTTGCCGGGCTGGCCCATGAAAAGGCTGCCGGGCGGGACGATGGTGCGTTCAGGGACCAGGGTGCCGGCGGCGATAATGCTGCCGGTGCCAATTTTTGCGCCGTTGAGGATGATGCTGCCCATGCCGATTAAGCAGCGCGATTCGATGGTGCAACCGTGCAGGACGACGGCGTGGCCCACCGTGACGCTGTCGCCGAGAATTAACGGGTTTGTGTCGCGCATGACGTGGAGGATCGAGCCATCCTGGATATTCGTCCGCGCGCCGATGCGCATGAAGTTCACGTCACCGCGGAGCACGGCGCAGGGCCACACGCTGGAATGTTCGCCGATGACGACGTCACCGATGACCACACCTTGCGGGTCGATGTAGGCAGTTGCAGCGATTTGCGGCGTCTGACCTTGATAAGAGCGGATCATTTCGACTGGTCCTTGGAAGTTAAACACATCGCTTAAAGACTACCGAAATGGAACGCGTGTCTTCCCGCATCGACAGCGTACTCTGCCATCACTCCAGAAAGAACCGCGACTGTCTGGTTCGTCGCGCAGACAAATGAGCCGTGAAAATAGCACACGCACTTGAGACAGACAAGTGTCGCCTGTCCCGGCAGATCTACGGAACGTTCCCAACTCTAGCGCTGGGCAGGCCTGACGATGTGCGGTCGAACGGGCGCTGGATCCCCAGCACTACTTCCGCCCCAATACGCTTCGACGCTGACGCAATGGTTCGGGCTGAGCGCGGCAGCTCTTCCCTACGTGTTGCCGTACATCGGCAGCCCCCGATGCGCGGACCAGATCTGCATGCTCATGCCGACCAAGGTGGGCGTGAATCTGGGCATTGCCTACGCCATGCAGTTGCCCGATCCCAAGAAAATTCTCGAAGGCGCCGGCAAGCTACATCGCCACGTCAAACTCGAGAGAAAATCGGATTTGGAAACTGCGGCTTTGAAGGCTCTTCTCAAAGCCGCTCCCGCGCGCCGGGAAAAGGCCGGCAAACATCAAGAAAGTAAGAATCATATTAAAGAATCGAAAGTAGACGTTTTTCAGAAGAAGCGCGCGGTCGGCAAACGCGAAGTTAGGCCGGGCTGGACATCGAGGAGAGAAACTCCGCGTTTGTCTTGGTCTTAGAGAGGCGGCCCAACAAGAGTTCCATGGCTTCCACAGTCGAAAGGGGACTTAGGACTTTGCGCAGCACCCAGATGCGATTCAGCTCGTCCGGCGGCAAGAGCAATTCGTCTTTGCGAGTTCCGGAGCGATTGATATCGATGGTCGGGAAGACGCGCTTGTCGACCAGGCGGCGGTCGAGGTTGATTTCCATGTTACCCGTTCCCTTAAATTCTTCGAAAATGACGTCGTCCATGCGGCTGCCGGTATCGATAAGGGCCGTGGCGATGATGGTGAGCGAACCACCCTCTTCGATATTTCGCGCGGCAGCGAAAAAGCGGCGCGGACGTTGCAGAGCGTTGGCATCAATACCGCCGGAAAGAACTTTTCCGGATGGCGGCGTTACGGCGTTGTAAGCGCGGCCCAGACGCGTGAGCGAGTCGAGCAAAATCACGACATCGCGTTTGTGCTCCACCAGGCGCTTGGCTTTTTCGAGGACCATTTCGGCCACTTGAATGTGGCGCTGGGGCGGCTCGTCGAAGGTGGAGCTGATGACTTCGCCCTTCACGGTGCGCTGCATGTCGGTAACTTCTTCCGGGCGCTCGTCGATGAGAAGGACAATCAGGGCGACTTCCGGATGGTTGGTGGTTACGGAATTGGCTACGGATTGCAACATCATGGTTTTACCGGTGCGCGGGGGAGCGACGATCAATCCGCGCTGGCCTTTGCCGATGGGGCAAAGCATGTCGAGCACGCGGCCGGTGAGATTTTCCTTGGTGGTCTCCAGACGAATGCGTTCCTGGGGATAGAGGGGCGTGAGGTTGTCGAAGAAAATCTTGTTGCGCGCCACTTCGGGATCTTCGAAGTTGACCGCTTCGACCTTAATCAGGGCGAAGTAGCGCTCGCCGTCCTTGGGAGGGCGTACCTGGCCGGAGACTGTGTCGCCGGTGCGCAGATCAAATTTGCGTATTTGCGAGGGCGAGACGTAAATGTCGTCCGGGCCGGGGAGATAGTTGTATTCCGGGGCGCGCAGGAAGCCGAAGCCGTCCGGAAGGCACTCCAGGACGCCTTCGGAGAAGATCAGGCCGTTTTTCTCGGTCTGCGCGCGGAGGATCTGGAAGATCAACTCCTGCTTGCGCATGCCCGAGGCGCCGGGAATGTTGAGTTCCTTGGCGATCTTGGCCAAATCGGTGATGTTCTTATCTTTTAGTTCTGCAAGGCTAATGCTCATCGAGTTTATTCCTTCTTAAGCCTGATTTTCAGGCGTGATTTATTTCTGAATGGACTGCGGGCGGGCGCAACTTCGAACCTGCCACTTCTGTCCAAATTAAAACCGGGTCACTACTTGGACTGAACTTTTATTTGAATCAGACAATCTGAATCCCCCGGTTGCGGGCCGAACCTGCTTAGCAGGATGTGAGAGAGCCGGAGGGTTTCAATTGGTTAATTCGCTGTCCTGCGCTACATCTGAAACAAACTTGGGGTCTACGCCGGCAACCGGCGGATGCCCTGGAATCGGCAGCGGATGTTCGAGCGCGAGCTGCAACACTTCGTCCATATTCTCTACAAAGTGAATGGACATCTGAGCTTGAATTTCTGGCGGGATCTCCGCCAGATCCTTTTCGTTATCCTTCGGAAGAATTACGCTGCGGAAGCCAAGTCGATGCGCGGCCAGAAGCTTTTCCTTCACTCCGCCAATGGGTAACACTTTACCACGCAACGTGATTTCCCCAGTCATGCAAATGTCGCAACGAACCGGAATGCGGGTCAGAGCGCTGACGATCGAGGTGCAGAGCGTGATGCCAGCCGAGGGGCCGTCCTTGGGGATGGCTCCTTCGGGAACGTGCACGTGGATATCGAGGTGACGGTAGAAATCCTTCGGCAGGCCGAATAGATGGGTGCGCGAGCGCACGTAACTCATACCCGCTTGCGCGGATTCCTGCATCACGTCGCCGAGCTTGCCGGTTAGAGTGAGACGGCCTTTGCCCTGCATCAGCATGGCTTCGGTAGAGAGCACCTGGCCGCCGACTTCTGTCCAGGCCAAGCCGGTGGTGAGACCGATTTCGTTTTTCTTTTCGGCCAGAAAATCGCGATATTTCAGAACGCCCAGGAAATCGTTGATGTTCGTATCGGTGACGGCGATCTCCACGCCTTTTCCGTCTGCTACGACTTTGCGAGCGACTTTGCGGCAAACGTTGGCAACTTCTCGGCTGAGGTTTCGCACGCCGGCTTCGTGAGTGTAGTGGCGAATGATGTGCGTAACGGCTTCGTCCGTAAATTTCAGGTTCGCTTTGGTCAGGCCAGTAGCTTCAATTTCTTTCGGCACCAGGAAGCGCTGAGCGATTTGATGTTTTTCCTGCTCAGTATAGCCCGGGATGCGCAGGACTTCCATGCGATCCTGCAGGGGCTGTGGAATGGTGTGCAACACATTGGCAGTGCATATGAACATTACCTTGGAGAGGTCGTATTCGACGTCGAGGTAATGATCGGTGAAAGCGTTATTGAGCTCGGGGTCGAGAACTTCCATCAGGGCTGCGGACGGATCGCCGCGGAAATCCATGGACATTTTGTCCACTTCGTCGAGCACGAACACGGGATTCACAGTGCCGGCTTTGCGCATCATCTGAATGATCTGGCCGGGCAGGGCGCCGATGTAAGTACGGCGGTGGCCGCGGATTTCGGCTTCGTCCCGAACGCCGCCGAGCGAAACACGCACGAATTTTCTGCCGGTGGCGCGGCCGATGGACATGGCCAGCGAAGTTTTGCCGACTCCTGGGGGCCCCACAAAACAGAGAATCGAGCCTTTCGGATTCTTCACGAGCTGGCGAACTGCGAGATATTCGAGAATCCGCTCTTTGATCTTTTCCAGGCCGTAATGATCTTCGGAAAGAATCGTTTCTGCGCGTTTGATGTCGCGAATTTCCTTGGAGCGCTTCTTCCACGGTACAGCCAGGAGCCAATCGAGATAGTTGCGCGAGACGGTGGATTCCGCGGACATGGGCGGCATCATTTCGAGGCGCTTCAGCTCCTGCATGGCCTTTTCCTGCGGGCCTTCGGGCATGCCGGAGGTTTCGATCTTCTTCTTGAGCTGCTCGATCTCGTTTGCTTCGCCGCGGCCGAGTTCTTTCTGGATGGCTTTCAACTTTTCGTTGAGGTAGTACTCTTTCTGGGCGCGCTCCATCTGACGCTTTACGCGCGTATTGATCGAGCGGTCGACGTTGAGCTTCTCGGTTTCCACTTCCAGAATGTCTGCGATGCGATTCAGGCGCTCGAGTGGATCGAAAAGTTCGAGAAGTTCCTGTTTTTCTTCGACGGGGATCTGCAAATTTGCTGCGATCGCATCGGAAAGCTTGCTGGCGTCTTCGACACGGACAGCGGCGATCATCGTGTCGTAATTCAAGCTTTGCGAAAGCTTCACATACTGCTCAAAGAGCGTAGTGACGCGGCTGGAAGCTTCCTGAAGCTGCGGCGTGGACTCCACCGGCGAAGTAACTACGCGAATGGAAGCGCGGAAGAAGCCTTCGTCGCTGGTGACCTGGATGATTTTCGCGCGGACGGTGCCTTCGACCAGAACTTTGATGTTGCCGTCGGGCAGCTTTACGCTCTGAACGATATTGGCAAGAGTTCCCACCTGATAAATTTCTTCAGGCTTGGGATCGTCAACGGAGGCATCATGCTGCGTGACGAGGAAAATCTTCTTGTCGCCGGCCAGCGCGTCTTCCAGGGCTCGCACGGACGCTTCGCGGCCAACGATGAAAGGATGCATCATTTCCGGGAAAATAACCATTTCCCGCACCGGCATCATAGGCACGCGTTTTACTTCAGTTTTTTCGCGGTTGAACATCGGTTCCTTTAGCGCCAAGGGTCTAGCCAGCCTTTTCCAACAAACTCCAGTTGATTTCGCGTCCTTTCACCATATCGCCGGTAACAACGAAATCGCGAAGTTTTCGCTGGGCGGGCAAGTGGTACATCATTTCGAGCATCAGATCTTCCAGAATCATGCGCAGGCCGCGTGCGCCTACTTTGCGTTGTAGCGCGAGTTCGGCAACGGTATCCAGGGCATCGTCGGTGAAACGCAAGCGGACGTTTTCGAATTCAAAGAGGCGCTGATACTGGCGAACGAGAGCGTTCTTTGGTTCGGTAAGAATCCGCACGAGAGCCGATTTATCGAGGTCGCTCAAAACGCCTACGACAGGCAAGCGGCCCACGAATTCAGGAATCAGGCCGTAGCGGATCAGATCAGTTGGCTGCGCTTGTTCAAGCACTTCGATATTGCGCCGCGTAGCGGTGGTCGGCTGCACATCCGCGTGGAACCCCAATGACTTCTGGCCTACGCGGCGCTCGATAATTTTTTCCATGCCTACGAAAGCTCCGCCGCAGATGAACAGGATATTGGTGGTGTCCACGGGCGTAAATTCCTGGTGCGGATGCTTGCGTCCACCTTGCGGTGGAACGTTGGCAACGGTGCCTTCCAGAATCTTCAGCAGCGCTTGCTGCACGCCTTCACCCGAAACATCCCGGGTAATCGAAGGATTCTCGTCTTTCTTGGAAATCTTATCGATCTCGTCGATATATATGATGCCTTGCTGGGCGCGGGCGACGTCACCATCGGCGGCCTGCAGCAGCTTCAGGATGATATTTTCCACGTCTTCGCCGACGTAGCCGGCTTCGGTGAGCGTGGTCGCGTCAACGATCGCGAAGGGCACATCGAGCATGCGCGAAAGCGTCTGGGCCAAAAGCGTCTTGCCGGTGCCGGTGGGACCAATCAGCAAAATGTTTGATTTCGCAAGTTCCACATCGCCGGGCTGCTTATTCAGGAATATGCGCTTGTAGTGGTTGTAAACCGCTACGGCAAGCTTCTTTTTCGTTTTGTCCTGGCCGATTACATAACCATCGAGAAAAGCCTTAATCTCGGGTGGGCGCGGGAGCCGGCGATTGACCGGGCTGGCTTGCTCGCGCTTCTCGTCTTCCAGAATCTGCTGGCAGACGCCCACGCACTCATTGCAGATGTACGACCGCGGATATTCAGAGGGAGAGCTGATAAGCTTCTCCACCTGCTCCTGCGTTTTATGGCAGAAGGAACATCGCAACGGCTCTTCTGGGGTGAACCGCTTCACTAAATGTGTCCTCGTCTTTTGGAAGCTGCGACAGCGACGACAAATCTATTCCTTATTGTAGGACGAAGGGCGGGCCGGCTGCAGAGAATCATCGCTTTAGATACTAACCCTTTGGAACCCACTAACGGTGCTTCGAAATAATTTCGTCGACAATTCCATAGACCTTGGCCTGCTCTGCCGTCATGATGAAATCGCGTTCCACGTCCCGCTCGATTTTTTCAATCGACTGGCCGGTATGGCCGGCGAGAAGTTTGTTGAGCGCTTCGCGAGTGCGAAGAATTTCCTTGGCGTGAATATCAATGTCGGTGGCCTGTCCCGATAAACCAGACATCCAAGGCTGGTGAATCAACACGCGAGCGTTTGGAAGCGCATAACGCTTCTTGGGCGTGCCGGAGGCAAGCAACACGGCCGCGATAGAGGCGGATTGGCCGATGCAATAAGTGACCACGTCGGGACGCACGAACTGCATAGTGTCATAAATGGCCATTCCTGCTGAGATCGAGCCGCCCGGAGAGTTAATGTAGACCGAAATGTCCTTCTCCGGATCTTCGGACGCTAGGAATAGCAACTGGGCGGTCACCAGATTAGCCACATGATCGTCAATCGGCGTGCCGATGAAGATGATGTGATCTTTGAGCAACCGGGAGTAAATATCGTATGCTCGCTCGCCCCGATTGGTCTGTTCAACGACCATCGGAACCAGTGTTGTGGCACGCGGACTGCCGTCGTCTGTATGTCTCATAGGGAGTGTGTTTGCGCGCTGAGGAACCCGAACCTACTTTTCACTTTTGGCCGTCGTCTCGATCCGGGTGTTGCGGTAGAGCCAATCTATCGTTTTGTCGCTGCGCAACTTAGATTTCATCCTATCGAGCGCTCCTTGCTTTGTCAAGCGAGCGCGCAACGCGGTTGCTGATTCGCCACTGCGTTCCGCGAGGGCTTCAATCTGTTTTTCGACTTCTTCATCGGTTACGTCGATCTTTTCTGCTTCCGCGATACGATCGATGAGCAACTCGGCCTTTACGTCATCCACTGCGCGATCCTGCTGACGCTTGCGGAGCGCGACCCAATCGACGTTTACTGCTCGAGGGTCCACGCCTTGAGCCGCCAGAGTGCGAACGGTGCGCTCGAGCCGCACGTCCATTTGATGCTCGACAAGCGCTTCCGGAACCGGAAAATCGTGCTGTTTCACCAGAGCTTCCAAAATTTTCTCGCGAGCTTGCGATTGCTGCTGATCTTCTTTAGCGGACTCGAGGTCTTTCGTGATTAGCTGGCGCATTTCGGCGATTGTTGAGAATCCGCCCTTTTCGCCGGCGGCATCCTTGGCAAATTCGTCGTTCAGCTCGGGCAGCTTCTTTTCCTTAATGCCCTGAACTTCTACGCTGTAGTCGTAAGCTTTGCCTGCAAGCTTTTGGTCTGGATAATCATCGGGATATTGCGAGCGGAATTTTTTTGTGTCGCCTGGACTTGCGCCGCGCAAATTCTCAGTGAAACTTTCCAGAGTTTCTTCCGCGCCGATGTGACACAGGATGTTGTCGGCTTGTACAGGTTCACCTCCGCCGACCGGCATTCCAGAAAGTTTAATGAGGACGTAATCACCGTCCTTGGCGGGGCGACCTTCGACGGGCACGAATGTAGCGGCGCGCTCGCGCATTTCTTCAATCGTTTTGTCTACTTGTGCGTCGCCCGCTTCGACCGCATCAATATTGACGGTGAGATTTTTGTAATCTCCCAGGTCGAATTCCGGAAGTACTTCGAAGACGGCTCGGAACCGCAGCGGCTCGCCTTCTTTGAAATCAACTTTGTCCACTTCGGGACGCGTCACGGGAGTGAGGTTTTTTTCGCCGAGCGCCTTCTCGAGATATTCGGGAACCAGGGATTGCACTACTTCGCCTTGGATATCCTCTGCGAACCGGCGGCGGATCAGGGTGACGGGCGCTTTACCGGGACGGAATCCGGGAACTCGAGCCACGCGGGCGAGATCACGCGCTACTTTTTCGGTTGCTTTCGTTACGTTCTCGGCCGGAATCTCCAGCTCAAGTTCACGTTTGCATGTGGCTTCAGTCATTGAAATTTTTCTGGGAAGAATTCAAAGAAAACTCTAGCCCAATTTGCCTTTCACCCGTTGCAAATTCCAGGAGCAGAGGGAAGTGCGGCGGGCCTTCACCGCGAGTGAAATCCCAGTATAGGGAAGAGAGTCTCGCGCGTCAACCGGAGGAAGCTCGTGGAACGCTATGATCTTTTTCAACGTCTCAAAATATTTCTGCGGAAGAAGGGACTCGAACCCCTACGACCTTTCGGCCACCAGCTCCTAAGGCTGGCGCGTCTGCCAATTCCGCCACTTCCGCATTGGTTGGCTCGTATGATTATACAGGCGATTGTAACCGGAGAAAGACAAAGGGTAGCTCAGGGGTAGAAGTGGGCATTGTTCTTTCAACATTTGCGACTAAACCACTTGTACGCGCGCCAGTTTGCTCTAGTCTGTGCCGGAATGCACTTGCGGGGTCTATTCCGTTTTGCTAGGCTTCCGGCCCAACAAGCACCAACTGTCCTTGGAGGAACTGATGCCACACTGTACGAAGTGCGGGGCTAATGTCGCGGACAATACTGCGTTCTGTCCGAGTTGCGGCGCGACGCAAGGAGGCGCACCGACTTCCGCTCCGGCCGCCTCGTCGCAATCCGGGTTGGCTGAAAATGTGGCGGGGCTGCTGTGCTACGTCCTGGGCTGGATTACTGGTTTGATTTTTTTCCTTACGGACAAGCGACCGTTCGTTCGCTTCCACGCGGCTCAATCGATTGTTGTCTTCGGCGCCTTGATGATTATACGCATCGCCATCGGCATGATGTTTGTTACGGGTGGTCTCATGGGGGTCGGAGCGGGATTCTCGCTCGGGGTGATGCTTTACTGGCTGATTTCTGTGGTGGGTCTGATTTTGTGGATTCTGTTGATGGTCAAGGCGTATCAAGGTGAACGTTATCGCCTGCCGATTGCTGCGGAGTTCGCCGATAAACTGGTGGGGAAATCGATATAGCAATCTGCACGGTTGCTTCGGACAGTTCCTCCTGGTGCCGAACACGCTTGGAACTTACTCTCATCCCGCTCCGCGTGTGCTGCGACCTTCTCTCGTGCGCCTTAGCTCTTGACATCCGGCGGTCCAGCGTCCATCTTTATTGGCTTTCCTTTGCATGGTGGAAAATGCGTACGTGTATCGCGGGAGACATGAGTGAAGCTTCGCCTTTGCTTTCATGACAGGTGTTTCGATGGAGCAGCATCGGCTGCGGTCTTTACGCGTTTCTATCGCGAGCGTATTCATCCCGAAGCGCAAATTTTTTATACGGGGATGACCCACAAAGCCTCGCATCCCTTCGAGGATGGAATTTTTGACGGCGACGAAAATGCTATTGTGGACTTCAAGTATTCCAGCTCTCCGCTGCTCACATGGTGGTTCGACCATCATCAGAGCGCGTTTCTCACGCCACAGGATGCCGAACATTTTCGTCGCGACCGGTCCGGCAAAAAGTTCTACGACCCGGAGTACAAGTCCTGCACCAAATTTTTGGCCACCATTGCTTCCGAGAAATTCGGATTTAACGCTGAGCCGCTTTCTGAGCTGATCCATTGGGGAAATATTATTGATGGCGCGCAATTCGCGACTCCCGAAATTGCGGTGGGGCTGGCGGAGCCGGCTATGCAGCTCGCGCTGGTAATTGAAGCGGCGCCTGAAGCAGACCTGGTGCCGAAATTAATTCCTTATATGGCCACGCTTTCTCTAGCCGAGATGGTGGAATTGCCGATGGTGCAGAAGCATCTGGGCAACTTGCTTGAGCGGCATCGACGATCACTGGATATTTTGCGTGATCGGACGGATTCGCGCGACGGCGTGATTTACTTCGACGTCAGCGACCTAGACCTGGAAGGCTACAACAAGTTCATTCCTTATTTCTTGTATCCGGATGCTGTGTACTCGGTAGGCGTGAGTGCGTCGCCGATGCGAACGAAGGTTTCTGTGGGGACAAGTCCGTGGAAAGAAATCGCGGCGGATGTGAATCTGGCGTCGCTGTGTGAAAAGTATGGCGGCGGGGGACATGCGCGCGTGGCGGCGATATCGTTGGGCCCAGGTGATCTTGTTCGTGCGAGGCAAGTAGCGCGGGAGATTGCGGCCACTCTCCGCCATTCAAAGTGAATCGGCGTTCGTTGGGTACCGGATTTTATCGTGTTACACTATTTATCCTTTGCTGGGCCGGTAGCTCAATGGTAGAGCAGCTGACTCTTAATCAGCGGGTTGGAGGTTCGAGTCCTCCCCGGCTCACTCTTTTCTTTCAATAGGTTATGACGATTTTATGGGCGGCGCTTCTACGCTACTGTAGCGGGAAGTGTAGCGGGTAGGCGTCGAAATCGTGGCTCTTTGCCTGTTTAGCTGCACGCCGGATGGTGCCAGCCCTACACTCCGCGCGGACCCTACCGGCGACTACAAGCCCCAACTCCTGCCCCAGTGTTTTTCACAGAACGCATTTCAATTTCTGGCAGGGAACTAGGCTTAGGCCTGGGATGGGACCCGTTCACAACGCGATTGGGTCCCCCGCGTGGGGATTAGATTTTTGAAATTTGGGATATGTCGTTCTGAAATAAGGCTCGGCCGAGTATAGCGAACCTTGCTAAGACTGCTTGCGGAACCATGCAGCTCCTTCCTGAACCAAGCAGCTCACTTCAATTTAACGTACTCGGCTTTCGTAGCAATTAGGATGGGAATGTCAGGGTCGGCGTCCTTCCAGAGCGTGAGGAAATCCTGATACGCCGACTTGGCCTTGGCGGTGTCCCCCTGGATGGCAAAGGCGTGCGCGAGACCAAGATGCGCCAGTGCGCCGATGGGCTCGTTCTGCACAATGCCGCGATGGTCGAGGATTTTCTGGAACTCGGCAGCGGCTTCGCGGCCCTGATGGGCGGCTAGATAGGCTTCTCCGCGGACATAGACAGGATACAGGGAAGTCCAGCCGTAACTACTGTAAGTCGTCCGTCCTAGCTCATACGGAAGGGCGGCTCTGAGAGTCTCTAGGGCTTCAGAAGCATTTCCCTTGCTGACCGCAAGCTTTGCGCGGAGGGTTGGCAGGTAATTGAATTGTACGATTGTGGCTTCCGGGAACCTCTGGCCCAAATCGTCGGTAAGATTTTGCGCTAGCTTGTCGTCTCCGGCATAGGCCCACGCAAGCGCGGAAGCATACTGCAGGTCGTGGCCTGCCGGATGCTTCATTGGCAAAACGGCACGCCGTCTTGCGTCGTCTGCGTTGCCGAACAAGGCTTCCCGGAGAGCTGAAAGGGCGGAGTAGGTTGCAGCCGCTTCCTGGTATCCAGCCCGTTCGGCAGAATCCACTGCCTGACGGGAAAACTCTCGCGCCTTCCTAAGCCGCCCGGAATAGGCGGCGGTGTCGGCCTCGTTCGCCAACAAGGTGGCTTCTAGCCCCGGCTTGCCCGCCGACGCTGCCACCTGCTGCGCCATCCCTGCTGAATCGTTCTGCAAAAAGGCAATCTGATACAACGTAAGTTGGAAGTAAGAGCTTTTCAGTTTGCGTTCGAGAGCTTCCTCATATGTGGCCTTCGCCTCATCGATGCGATTCAGGGAGATGTAGTCACTTATCGGGACGTAGTACGAGGGGGAAAAGTTCGGACTCAAGCGGACGGCCTCTCTGCCGTGTTCCACCGCTTTTTCATATTGTGCTGTATCCGGGTAGATTGCCCCCGCTAGGTAAATATGCGGGAGCGCTGCGCGGGGATAAGCTTGTATCCAAAGCTGGAGGGCTTCTTCGGCCTTTTCCATGTTCCCGGTGACCACCTTATGGAAGCGAGCCGTGATGAAGTGCTTCTCAGGTTCGCTCGTTCGGTCGCGCAGTTCGTAAGCCTTGCGGGTACACTCAACATCCATACTGAGTTCACCCATATTGTTAAACGCGAGGCCCAGCCATGTGTAGGCTAGTGCGAAATTTGGGTCGAGTTCGATGGCTTGCTTATAAAACGGAACAGCCGCAGCATCCCCGGCCGTCATATGAACTTGAAAACCCGAACTGAAGGCTTTTAGGGCTTCGAGCGACGGCGTAGTGGCCTGCTCCAGAGGGGTATCAAACCTCTGCACCGTGCTCAGCGACTCTCCCAGCTTGCTTCGAATTTCCGAAGCTGTTTCTCCCAGAGCATCGAGCACATGGTTCTTGTCACTGGCCTGTCCTTCCGTGCTCGCCAAAGATTCCCCGTTTGAGCAGTTCACCGCCTTGAGGGTCAGAAGATATGGCGTGCCAATCTGCGTTATCGAACCGTCCAGAACAGCAGCGCTGCCCGTCCGCTGGCAGAGTTCCCGCGCAATCTCCGGCGTTAGCTTCGCGTCCGGCCTCTGGCCCATCATCTGCAGGGTTTGCTGGATTTGCTGGTCAGAGATAATGCTCAGGAAGGGTGACTGTTCCAGTTGAACGGAAAGTCCTTGCCGCAGCGTGCCGTCGAACACCGCGTCGCCCGTCTTATTCGTGAAATCAGCGAGGACAATGGTGTCCTTGTCCGTCAGCGCGTGCGCCTTGCGGGAGAAAAACAGCCAACCGCCCACGGCTAATCCGATGATCAGAATTGTTCCACCAGCGACGACCGCCCATCGAATGGATTTGCGGGCGGGCTTCGACTCGGCTTGCCCTATCGTGGCGGCTGAACGGGTCGTATCCGAATCTCGCTTCAGCCGCTGCAAATCCGTGCGAATTTCAGCGGCGCTCTGGCATCGCAGCTTCCGGTCTTTCTCCAGCGCCTTATTGACGATTTCTTCTAACTTTTGCGGAGCGTCGGGGTTTAGTCGAACTGGTGGCACGGGCGCTCGTTCCAGAATAGCGTTCGCGATGACACCTGAAGTCTCGCCCCGGAAAGGCAGAACCCCGGTCACCATCTCGTAGAGCACCACACCAAAGGAAAACAAGTCCGTGCGTGCATCTAGCTCTTCGCCCCGCACCTGCTCGGGCGACATGTACGAGATGGTGCCAATCGCCGTACCGAGCCGAGTGAGTTGTTCTAGTTCGCTGGCCGTGGGCATCGCCGAAACATTTAAGGCACCGCGTCCAGGTGACAGCTTCGCCAGACCAAAATCCAAAACTTTGGCGTGTCCGCGCTCGGTGACAAAAATGTTGGCAGGCTTGATGTCGCGGTGGACGATTCCTTTCGCGTGGGCGGCGTCGAGGGCGTCGGCAATCTCAATCGCCAGACCAATCAAAACATCCGTCTCAATTGGCTTTCCGCCGATACGGTGCTTCAACGTGATCCCGTCCAGGAACTCCATAACGATGAATGCTTGGCCGTTCTGCTCATCGATCTCATGAATTGTGCAGATGTTCGGATGATTCAGCGCGGAAGCAGATTTGGCCTCCCGCTGGAAGCGGCTCAGTGCCTGAGGGTCTCTGGCTAAATCATCGGGTAGGAATTTGAGGGCGACGAAGCGGCTGAGTTTGGTGTCCTCGGCTTTGTAGACGACACCCATGCCGCCGCCACCAAGTTTCTCGATGATGCGGTAATGCGAGATGGTTTGGCCAATCATGGGCGAGAACTGGCGCAATCTTAGGTTCCGCGGTCAACCAAGTCAACGCGTAGCAGTGACGCGTAGCAGTGACTCTGAAGCTAAGCGCGAGAGCTCTCTTTGGAAATCTTTCTCTCGCACCAGGATTCACGAGTTAGTTTGTACTTCTACAAATCGCAAAATAGGAGCGACAAACCATTCCCACGGAGCCGCCGCTGCTCGCCACAGAGCAAATACTACAAAGCTCGCCCCGGCTATCCAGAACGTATTATTTTTAATTCGGTCAAAAGTATCAGAGACTGGCGCTGTACAAAGCATGAAACCCCACAGCCAGTAGGCCCAATGCTGCGATACGCCGGGAAAGCCAGAGTGATAGCTCGTGAACTCCTCCGCGAATGCAGACCAGCCGAGTAAGAAATATGTTTGGCACAATAACCAGAGGAAATTGACTAGAATCATTGAATTGCTCGGCTTGGACACCGCCTCTCTGCGCGCGAAAAGAAATCCGTTCACGGGCGAAATCAGTTTTCTCCAAAGAAGATGAAAAATTAATGCGAACAAGAGCAAGCCAAAATAGAAACCCATTGTGTTAAAACCTCGCCTTGTTAGAAAGGCAACGAAAAAGTAAAACGGTAATAGCAGAACCACAGCGCTGATGAGATACGCCGCGTCACGCGGCATTCTTAGTCTCCAATAATCGCGCAGAAGCTCCCTAACTTCCCCGAACAGGCTTGTGGAAGGCTCTGCCAGAACCTTCTCGAATTCCCGCATCGCGCGTTCGATTTCTTCCTTGGTGTATTTCTTGCGTGTTGGTTGATGCTCGGTGGGACTTGTCGGTTCGTTGGGCAATTCCGGTGTCATTGCTACACCGCCCAGCGACCGAGCGTTAGCCGAAGCTAACACCAAAGCAAATAGCATAAGTGGAATACCCACCAGGATGTTGTATCTAGCTGGACTGAGCAACCCGGCAAAAACCGCAATCCCGCCTATCAGATAGAAGGCTGCACAAATCCAGCGATTTTGCGGCCTGAGATGCCGTGATAAAACGAAAAGGATAAAAGCAATCACGGCCCAAGTGAACACCGGAAGAGTGAGCGGACTGAAGGAGTAAACACCTGCAAGGGCACCAACGAACATGTTTAGCGCGAAACTAGCGGCATAAGCTGCCCCAAGCGCCAAAATAAAAGCGACTGGATTACGCCAATTCGGATGTTCGCGTTCTACCCACTTCACCAAACCGAAAAGAATCAGCCCCCCCCCACAAAAATGATTGCGCCGACTTCAAGTAGGAGAGGCATCGTCTCGAAGCCACTATTTCCATTCTCAGAGATTACACATACTAAGCTTGCCAACACTTATAGTGTGTAGACTCATCGTGGTCAAGCGCCAATCATGGCGCAGTGCCGCCCTCTGACCCACGCAGACTATTTGGGAATCGTCTCCGCGAGCTGCGATTGCAGCGGAAGTTCTCACAGGAAAAGCTAGCGGAGCTGGCCGATTTACACCGCAACTACGTGGGCGGAGTGGAGCGTGGCGAACGGAACGTAAGTCTCCTCAATATCGTAAAATTGGCACGCGGCCTAAAGGTCAGGCCCAGCGAACTCATCGAACCAATACGTTGAGCGTTGTTGACAATGCAGTATTGTTTCGTGCCGACGAATACTCGCGTACATGTTCGTTGTATCCGGCGGCGCTCTAGACTGTGGGCGATGTTGAATTAGCTCTGAAATCCGAGCGAGAGAAACAACGAGCGGCCATGTGGGAATTCACACACACAAAAGAAAAAACATGCCTGAAGAACTCGAACTATTGGAAGTAACCCTTAACCCGTGCCTTGGCAAGTAAACCGTCGAAGTGGTCAGAATCCATCCAAGGTGCCCGCTCGCCAAACTTTATTTTTGATTCCTCTAAATGCCAATAAGGCATCCATACTTTCAGGCTTTTATCATCTGTATTTTCCAAGACAATCAAAAATGGATAGAACCTAACCATTTTCCCTTCGTTTTCCCATGTCTCTGTTTCATGAAAGGCATCTAAAACCTTGAAACATTTGCCCCCGGCTCCGAAAGCAAATGGGGGAATCAACAATAGTTCATTGCTTTCTCCGCACTGGCATGTCGGAATGGACGTTGGGAAACCCAACAGTTCGTTAAATAAGAGTTCAGATGAGCGGGTTCGCTTGTCGCATCTTGAACAGTTGTAATACCGTTCGGTCGTCATTTATTCCTCGCCTGTGACGACAATTCGATTCGTTTTGAAATTTACGGCAGGCTTTAAGCTGCTAGCTGCATCCGTTTGACTTAACATTTCGTAAGTGACCACTTTAACTAGGCGGACTGGCTAATGTGGTTTATGTTGACCATATCGGTTGGCGGTCGTTGGATTTTTATAGTGACCATTTTTGTGGTGTGAGTTTGTCGCTCCCGCGTAATGACCACCGTGCGAAGTTGTGTGGTGCCCGCCACCGTAATATGGATGTGAACTACTGCCACGATGCGAGCCGCTATGCTGGGCGAATGCGGGACTGCACAAAGACATGAAGCAAAGAGCTAAGAGTAGGATGTACTTTTTCAAATTTTCACCCTCTACCATGAGCTACTGTAAAACTGGCTGCCTGTGAAATTTCGATTGGTCAAGTGTTACGTTTCCTTGAATGAAAGCTGTAACGGGCGTTCCCTTCGGAATTAATCGTGTCCTTTCCGTGTACTAGCAAGAACAACGCAGAACCTCCAAACGTGAATAGCGCGGTTACGGCCATAGCGCCGACCATTTTGCCAGTATTGCTTCCCCCTTGGGACTGCTTAACAGCCCGAAGCAAAACCTTTTCGCCGTCCGCCAATCGAACTTTATCTATATTCATATTTACGTGACCTGCACGGCCCATTCGACGTTTATGCTCAGCATCAGTAACAGTCGCCCACGCGGTCGAGCCCCGAGGTATGACGATGTAGCCATTCACAATGACTTCATCAGCAACTTCAAATTCGACTGTTTGCCCCGTCACCGCATCCGCCGACGAAACATTTTCGTCGAGCACAATATGAACGGGTGTTCCATCCTCAAGTAAGAATCCCTTGGGTATCTCCCCATTGGCAACCGGCGGGGTCACCTCCGAGGATGGCGTCGCCACTGTTCCGGCAGATTTCGGTGGTGTGGGCGCAGGCAAAGTCGGAGACGATGCGATAGCAGATGTCGAAGCTGCGGGTTTACAAGCCTTGCCAAGAACTGCGGTTTCGTTGGGGCCTAACGTGCTTCCCGTGGTCTTCATATCTCTACATTCTAAGTTTTGCGGGGTTTGTTGTTCCTGCTGGGGCGAAGCAATAAGGAGTGTCGCCATGAGGATGACGAATATCGGTGAATTCAAAAGACCCTCCAGTCTGGGTTGGGGGGACTCAGATTGTGCTGAGAGTAAACTATCGGATAACGTATATGTCAAGTCTATATGATTCACTTCTGCCCCGTACCGAAAGAAGGTCAAAACCGCTAGGCAATTTGGTTCGTGGTAAATCTTTCAACAGGATTTTCAAAATTCAGAATTCTCTCGGAAAGAGAATAGAGGCTGTGCCGCTAGGGATCTGGCCACGCTCTTTGTACTATGGCAAAAAGAAATGCGGCGGTCAGGCCAAAGAGAATCCGACCGTTCAACGCTTCCAGGGCACCCAGCATCTGCCAGTGTGGCGCTAGTCATTCAAAGCCACTTTAACAGCATCACCCACGTCGGCCAGTTTTCGCATTCCTCGGGCTAAGTCCCGATTAGAATCCAGCGATTTGCGACCGCGAATGCCAGAAAGTTTCCGGAGGTTAGACCCGCCAGGACCGACGCGTGGACTTCGGATAATTTCAGACAGCGATAGGCAATTTATATCAGGCTACTTGCCGGGTTGCACTGCCTTGCTGTCAAACACGCGATCAATCCTGACAAACCACACACACTCGCTCTTCGCACTGCATGTGTATTGATGCTTCTCATTGCTTGGAACTTGGGCGTAACCGCCTGGTCCGAGAATTGCCGGCGGCATGCTGAACATCTCGACTTTCAATTCGCCTTTAATCACGATCAACTCTTCGACCGCCGTATGAAAATGCCACGCGTAGATGCAGCCCTTCTCCATCTTGACCAACACGGCCGAAGGGCCAGTGGAAGGATCCCCCGCTTCGACAGCTGTACTAAGACATGGCAGGTCTGAATGTGAAGCAAAATTTGCGTTCTGCAAAGGGTGAATGATGGCCTCGCGCGGCGAATCGGAGGAGGCGGACGAAGCGATGATAACCAACAGTACGCTAACAAAAATCGCACGCAAAATGACTCGCCAGATACGGTCGCGACCTTTCCTTGTCGACTTCATGATGAGCTCCGCTGCGGCCCCTGCTCCCGCTCTGGACCGTCGACGAGAGAATAACAGAATTTCTCCGCGTCGGATTAGGATGCGTTTTGGCCGTGCGAGCACCCTCGGCTATTTGTCGAACAAAATCTTCGTGGGAGAGCTTCAACGAGCCATCGATCTTCTGCCCTCTACCGTACAAAGCGAATGTTAATCGCATCCCCTGGCGATTGATTCCTGTGCGACAATCCAGTTGAACTGGGTAGCTCGCGGATACATTCATATTCAGTGAAATACTGTCCGACCTCTGATTGATTGCGTTACTGCTTCTTAACGTCCACCGCGGGAGGGTTCGGATCGTTCTGGCCTAAACGATTGCCACTCGCGAATTTGGTCGGACACCTCACTCTTCTCTCTCTCGTCTGTGGCATCTTCCCACCGACGCCGAAGCTCTTCGAGTCGAGCATCGACAAATCCGGCTCGTCCCGATTTGTTCTGTATTTTGTCGCGCTTACCGTATCCCATATTCAGTGTTCCTCTTTTGATTTTAAGATATCGTTAATTCCGACTGCCGCAAATTCTTTGGTTTCATTGAAACAGGTTCCAAGCAGAAAATTCATTTTACATTACAACGCCCATTGAAAGAATCGCACGTTGCAAACCTCACATCGAAATGGAACTATCATCAGGAATTTTAACAAGCGTTCACCGACTCCGTGGCGACGCGACCTGGACACTTCTCTGCTTCCACACTTAGGGCATGGTCGTTCGATTTTCTCGTCCATTTTCGTTTCTCCTAAATTCAACCCAGCCTATGCTGTGCCCCGTGCGGACTCACTACATGTCTACGAATCTCCGGTCTCCGAAAAGTCCAGGTTCGCTCTGCCGCTCGATTGGCGAAAGTTTCCGGTGAACCAACATTAGCTGACTCAGGAAATAGGTAGAGCGATGCCCATTCTGGCAACTGGCCGGATAGGTTGTTTTGGGAGCGAAGATCTCCTCTTGCCGGCGCGTGTCCAGGCCAATTATCGCAGCTACTGCAAGTTCTTCGCACAGGTCACATCTAAAGCTAAGATAGTACGTTGCCATGCTACTTTGCCTCTGCAACGCGCGCGTGTCTTACGAGAAGCTGTCGAGCCAGGAAATAGAGTTCCAGTGTCTGGCTAACTCTTCCGGTCACGCCTGGGTTCACCGACCGCCTCGCCTTCCAGTTTCAACACACCCAAAGCCGTTAGCGCGTGTAGCATATCCGAGCGCTCGGCTCCGGAAATATGTTGGTGATCGGAAAAGACGTGCGCGTTGATTGCAAGTTCCGCTGCTATAGCACGAGCCTCAATTTTCTCTGGATCGACCTCAAAAACAGCAGTTTGGTACAAAGTCCGCCATTGACTGTCAGCCATCCCTGGGAAGCTCCTTGATTCGGGGTTTCAAAAGTTACACTTTGTCCTGCCAATGAAATACACCCTCTGGTTGAGGAGCTTTAGATTGGAGAGCAGGTTTGTTGCCGGATGCCACTCTGGCGGTCCCGGAGAGTGTTGCGAGGTGTTCCGCTTCGCTGATAATTAGATAACCTTCCTTGTCGATCTGGATGCGCGATGAAATCCGTTCGTGGACCGTCGCATCAAGCAGCGACTGTTTCACCTGTTCTAGCTCGACGCCTGCGATCTCCAGCACCTCGTTTTCTTTCGGCTTCTCTTTGACCGTGTAAGGCATCCTAATGTCGCTCTTCACGATTTCTTTCTCTCCCGAGCCCTCCACCAGAATGGGAGTGTGCGGACCGGTCACATCTACTGTCATTTCCTTTACCTCCGTTGAAGCTCTCTGTAAATTCTGTTTCTTTCCTCTCCGACTCGATTCTAAGGGAAGCGCATTCAGCTCCGTCTAATCGCGACGTCCTTGGCAAACAAAAGGAACACGTCTTCCTGGATGTGACGGGAATGGGCGCAGACAGTCGCATAAGGAAATCCTAGAAATCGTTTCTTCTCAACATGCATAATTTCCAGACTATTGAAATTCTCTAATCTTAGATTCATAAGCAGTCGCTTCACCGTTCTGCGCACATTGTCTCTTACGCCAAAACCGATGACCGTTCTTTTGATCTCACCTGCTAAGCAGAAAAAGTTCCATCCAGCTTCGTGGATTTTCCGATCCAATCCGCTCCCATCAAGGTTCTTCACTAATCTCCAACCCTTCGCACACGGTTCACTTTCGAGCTGCAGCCCGTCTGGCAACAGCGTTCCGTCCTTAATCAAGACGGTTCCGGTTTTGATTGTCTCTGGCAATTGATCTCCTCGGCGCCATTTAGTGAGGGCGCTCTCGATGCCGAAAGAAAATGATCTGAGCGATCTGCTTGCGCGGCTCCGGGGTAACCTAGCAAGGGTTTTTTCAAAGTGCGCAGCCCGAATGGCGCATCTGAGATCGATTCTCGCTCGTGACAAGAATCGGAATCATCAGCAAGCTCCCAGATTCGAGTGAAGATAGCAGTTTCCGCCTCACGAATTCGCTGAGGGAGTTTCGCCGAATCGCATTCGAGAAGAGCGGCTGTGTATATCCTGTACCATCCTGTTTGGTTCATATGCGAAAATGCTGTGGGTCCTACGCACAGCGGCGAGTGCTGTCCGATTTCGCAGGGAGCCGTGGGTAGAAGAAATGCTCACGGCAGGATGCTAGTGAGACACTACGACCGTACGCGTTCCTACGTGAAATAGCTACGACAAACGACAACTATCGTCTGAGAAAGGGCGATTCCCGCAACATGGGCAAGCTCCGAAACACTTTCCTAGTTCCGATTAACGCTTATCCGACATCATGTTGGGGTACTAGGACGGGACTTGATTGCGCTTATCCGACTTATCACGGAAGCGGAATCACTTCCGAGTTGCCGTGACTCGGGCCGAAATGAAGACAACAAATCCGGTCGTGAGCGCAAAAGCCGATGTTGACGAACTATCGCCATTGCACCCATTCTCATATGAATCTTACAAGGGAGGGCGCACATGCGCTCGACAAAAAACCCAGGGCGTATCGCCGGATTCTTGTACTTACTCCTTGTCATCGCCGCCCCCTTCCGCCTCATCTATATTCCCAGCACTCTGTTCGTGCGTGGGGACGCGACCGCGACGGTTCACAAGATTGCCGTGCACCAGACCCTCTTCCGTCTCGGCATCGTCACCGACCTGTTCTCCGGGACCATCTTGATCCTCCTCGTGCTGGCTCTTTACCGGTTGTTCAAGGGAGTGGACCAGAAGCACGCCGTGCTGATGGTGATCCTCGGGGGTGTGATGCCAGCCAGCATCGACTTCTTTAACGTGCTGAACGATGCGGCTGTCCTGATACTCGTGCGCGGCGCCGATTACTTGTCCGTATTCGAAAAATCTCAGCGCGACGCCCTAGCCATGCTGTTCCTTAGTCTGCATCATCAGGAGATCGTTGCCGCCGAGATCCTTTGGGGTCTATGGCTTTTCCCCTTAGCAATCCTTGTGTACAGGTCGCGCTTCTTGCCTCGCTTCCTGGGCGTCTGGCTGATCATCAACGGATTTGCCTATTTGGCCATGAGCTTTACGGGATTACTGTTACCGCAATATGAGGATGTGGTTTCTAAGATCACCTTCCCCGCCCAACTCGGAGAGATCGCAATCATGCTGTGGCTGCTGATCAAGGGTGCCAAGCCGCAATCACCGGACACCGCACCCTTATCATCGTCGGCTCGTTAAGCGGTATTACTGGTAGGCCTCAGTCCCGATTAACGTTCTGACGCAGTTAAGTGCTACTTCAATTTCCGATCATAGTGTGTGATTTTTATGCACCAAAGTAGTGCAAATTGTTCCTGAACCAATCAGCGCGTCGAGAACACGATCAGGATAACCGCACCAATAATAGTGAGCACCAGCACGATTCGTAGCGCACGAGAGATGTGTTCCCATGTCTTGCGCCGATTGGGCGTCGAGTGCGGTTCAGGTGGGACGATTTCGCGAGTCGTAATCCACCTCCGAGCGTGGCGGAAATGAGGTCAAGTGCTCTCATTTCGGAACCGGTATTAACTCATCGTTCCATTAACGGGCAAAACTAGACCGGCCAATCCATCTAGACGCTAGAATACTAGATGTAATTCTTCCCAAAATCGCCGGACCCATTTTGCGTTTGCACACTTCTTTATCGCGAAATCCGGCCCCGCACCAGGGTGACCAAATGATGCAATGGAAGATGGAAAGGCACTTGATTGGATGGGGCTTCGTTGTCGCCGCGATAATTCTTGTGTTCGCTGGCTGGGAATCCTACCGAAATACGACACGATTCGCCGAAGCCGCCCAATGGCAAAAGCACTCCTACGAGGTATTGCGAACACTCGATGAGACGGAAGCGCGGCTTGTCGACGCAGAAACGGGACAGAGAGGCTATCTTCTCACTGGAGATGACGCCTACCTCGATACCTACCGTGCCTCAATCAAAAACCTCGACCAGGTAACCGGCCATCTGAAGGATCTCACCTCCGACAATCCGAATCAGCAGAAGCGAATCCAAGCTTTGGAGCCGCTCATAGAGCAGAAGTTGGCAGAACTCCAAAGGACAATCGACCTGCGCAGACAGGGAGCAGTTGCGTCCGCAAACCAAATAGTTTTGCAGGGCTCCGGTAAGCAATGGATGGACCAGATCCGTTCCCAAGTTGCAGAAATGGCGGACGAGGAGAATGATTTGCTGGGCCTTCGGACGCAGGGAACGCAGGAGAGCATAGCGAGGTCAACGACTGCGATCACCGTGGGCACCCTGGTAAGCATTTTGCTCCTGCTGTTGTGCTTCGGACTACTCAGTCGCGAGCTGTCCGAACGCAACCGAGTACAAGCCGCTCTGACAAAAAGTGAAAAGTGGTTGTCAACCACTCTCGGAAGTATCGGTGACGCGGTAATCGCGACCGATATGAATGGTGCCGTTACCTTTATGAATTACGTCGCTCAGTCACTTACGGGTTGGGACCTGGAAGAAGCCCGGTGCAAGTCCATAGACCTGGTACTCAATATCGTAAACGAGGAGACACGCCAACCCGTCGAGAACCCGGTCAAGAAAGTTTTCCGCGAAGGCAAAGTAGTTGGTCTAGCCGACCACACGCGGTTGATTTCTAAGAAAGGGAAAGAATTTGACATCGAAGATAGCGCGGCTCCCATTACAACGGCTGCGGGAGAAAACCTTGGGGTGGTATTGGTTTTCCGGGACATCACCGAGCTCAAGAAGGCTCGCGAAGAACTAGAGGGGGTTTTCACGCTTTCGATCGACATGATATGCATAGCCGGTTACGACGGATACTTTAAACGCCTTAATCCCGCGTGGGAGAAAACACTCGGCTTCAGTACGGAAGAGTTGATGGCGAGACCATACTCGGAGTTGGTGCACCCAGAAGACCGAGAAGCCACTATTCAGAGAGCCGAAAACTTCAAGACGAACGGGAACATTGTTGCTTTTACAAACAGGTATCTTTGCAAAGACGGCTCATACAAATGGTTGATGTGGAACGCAACGCCTTTCGCCGAGCAGCGACGAATTTATGCAGTGGCGCGCGATATTACCGAATTTAAGCAGATGCAGGAAGGCCTGGTACTTGCCAAGGAAGAAGCTGAACGCTCGAACAAGTTTAAGGATCAGTTCCTCTCGACCATGAGCCACGAGTTGCGAACTCCGCTGAATGCCGTGATGGGTTTTTCCGACATGTTAAGCGAGGAGCGTTACGGTCCTTTGAACGACCGGCAACGGCGCTATGTAACCCACATTAATACTGGAGGCCGGCATCTTCTTCGGTTAATAAATGACATTTTGGATCTGTCCAAGATCGAGGCCGGGCGTCTTCAGTTAGCGATAGAAAGTGTGCCGATAAAGCCATCATTTGCCGAAGTTTTCGACTGTTTGCGTCCGCTGGCCGACAAAAAGTCTCAGACTTTGGTGGTGCAATCCTTACCGAACCTATATGTTCGAGCCGATGCCACGCGGCTCAGACAAGTGTTGATGAACCTAGTTGGAAATGCCATCAAGTTCACTCCTGAAGGGGGAAAGATTGAACTCGCAGCGCAACAACTCGGAGAGGTCGTCCGCGTCGAAGTCCGCGACTCGGGTCCAGGTATTCCCGAGGGTGAGCAACAGCGCATCTTTGAAGCTTTCCATCGGTTGCAGCAATCTGACAAGACGTCGGAAGGCACCGGTTTGGGCCTAGCCATCACCCGTCGGTTAGTCGAATTGCATGGCGGTCGCCTCGGGCTTGAAAGCATACTGGGCTCGGGAAGTTGCTTCTACTTCACGCTACCGATCACCGCGACGGTACAGAGAGAAGAAGTTCACAAGCTGCCCGAGTCAGGACTCAACCCAAGTGGATCGCCGCGTATCCTCGTCATCGAAGATGAATCGGCGGCAGCGCAACTCCTGCATTCGCAGCTGGTCTCTTCAGGTTACGAAGTACTGTTGTGCGATAACCGAGGGCGCGCTGTGGAAATGGCAGTCGAACTGCGACCCGACGCCATCACGCTCGATATCATGATGAAACCCGTCAATGGTTGGGAACTCTTGTCCGAGTTGAAAAGTGACGTTCGCACGGCCAAGATTCCGGTAATTATTGTTACAGCTGTTGATCAGCCAGGAACGGGAGCGCTGCTCGGCGCGGATGAATACATCGTGAAACCCGTCGAGAAGGTAACGCTGTTGGCCGCGGTGGAGCGCTGCCTGAATCTTCGTGGAAAGATTGGGAGAGGGAGGCCGATCCTGGTAGTCGAAGATGATGCGGCAACGCGCGAGTTCATCGCCGAACTGCTATCCAAGCACAGATATGTCGTGACCACAGCGGCTGACGGCTTCGAAGCCCGTGCCCAAGTGGCGGCTTCTTTGCCGGAACTCGTAATTCTCGATCTGATTATGCCGAATTTGAGCGGGTTCCAGTTGCTTGCGGAATGGCGGGGAGATTCTCGTACAGCCGATCTACCCGTCTTCGTGCTGACGAGCAAGGATCTGACCCCGGCGGAAAAGGAATACCTCCGGACGAACACAGGAGCATTTTTTTGTAAACAAGAACGGTGGCAGGATGCGCTGATCAGGCAGCTACAGCGAGCGGTCCCGCCGGTCCTCGCAGGCAAATCATGAAGCATCGTATTCTGGTAGTTGAGGACAACCAGCCCAATCGCGAACTTCTTTGCGACTGGCTGGAGTCAGAAGGTTTTGATGTGGTAGCGGCTGAGAACTTGGAGCAAGCCCTTTCCGCTTTCAAGAATCAGCCGCCTGATGCCGTACTCCTCGACGTGCAACTCGGCTCAGAGGATGGTCTATCCTTGGCCGCGTGGATACGCAAAGAGCCGACGCTGCGGACTACTCCGGTGATCGCGGTGACAGCACACGCGATGTTGACGGATCAGGAGCGAGTCATGCAGGCTGGCTGCCATGGATGCATTTCTAAGCCCATCGACTTTAAGCTGCTGAATGAACAACTCCAGCGGTGGTTAGTTTACTCCGTGAACATGCGGTCTAGCTCTTGAATGAGTGATCTTTTATGAGAAATCAGCATGCAAAGTAAAATCTTAATAGTGGACGACGATCCAACAGTATGCGAGATGATTCAGGACGTCTTGAATGCTGCAGATATCGAGACCCTCACAGACACGAGCAGCCAGCAGGCGGTCACCCGTCTTGAGTTGGAGAAATTCCAAGCTGTATTCCTCGACATGAACATGCCGTCGCCCGACGGCCTGGAACTCACTCGGTGGATTCGCGCGTCAGGTTTAAACCGAACCACACCGATCGTTATGATTACAGGCGAGGATGACCGGACCATTCTGGCGCGTGCCTTCGAGGCCGGGGCGAGTTTCTTCTTGTTCAAACCCATTGACCGGCATCGCATGCTACGCCTGATCCGCGTTGCCGAGGGTCCTATGCAGCGCGAGGCGCGTCGCTACCAACGCGTTAAAGTAAGTTGCAAAGTCTCTATCGAGTTAAATCAAGAGCAAGTGAGTGGCATAGCTCTGGATTTGAGTCTCGGCGGAATGTTCGTCCAAGCGTCACGAACGCTCCCCATGGGTTCGATCGTTCTTGTTCGCTTGGAACTCGGGCCAGGAGCGCCTCCTCTGAACTTAGCAGCCCGTGTCGTCCGGTCGTCCGCGAATAACAGTATGGGCCTTCAATTGGAAAATAACGGCCCAGAGCAGAACAAGAAATTGCAGGAATACCTCCTGCCGCTGGTATTGGCGAGGACCAGTTAGAGCAGGTAGGAAAATCGAGGGTGACCGGATTGCCAGATCGTCCAGCTTGTCTGTGACTATGCGTTGTTAGCTTTTGCCTTAAAATGCTGATCCACATTTTCTTTCTCAGACTTTCGATCACTAACAACATAGTGATGAGCCGCCCGTTGATGTTCGAGCAATTCGCGCTCAGAACCGTATGACGCACCGCACTGATTGCATTTAAACGCATCCGCTATCGATTGAGTCATTTTCGCATCCTCCCCATGAACCTTGCTGGGCAAGACACCCTTAGTGTAGTCTCGGCGAATGGAAATCGGGTAAAAATTGCGTGAATTACGCGAATAGAAGCGCCTATCTCACGGTGACATCCAATACAAGACGGGTCTTCTTCGCCGCTATGTCAGCCGGGTTGAAAATGGTTTCCCAGTTCCCAACGTCGAAAAACAGAACATTCCCTGAAGAGTTACAAAAGCCAATGAAAATGGGCCAAGTGCTTTAAGCACCTCAAGAGTACTTAAGGACATAAAGGTTGACAAAGTTTCTGCGTGAACGATAATCCTCTGCGTGGAGTAAAAATCTTGACGGAGGCACTCAGAAAATTCCGGTAGGTTTGCTCGCAGCGTGGAGATCGCACAACCTCTGCGTTCGAGAGCGTGCCGTTTATCGCGACTCTGCTGTCTAGGATCTTCGTCAGAGAAACCATACGATCGAGTGGAATGAAAAATTACCTACTGGGCTAGAACATTTACGTCCTCCGCCGGAGTAGCCTGGCACGGTTTACAGCGCGCAACTTCTCCCGAAGAACTCTTACAGAGTGTTAGGTTTTAGGGTGCTTCAAGTGCCTTTTGATCCGGGTTTTTACCCACCCGCCAAGTGCGGCATAATCGCGCTGGCTTAACACTCGCGCTTCTTCACTAGTTTCGCCAATTTTTAGCAGTAATTCCTGCCTCTGCTTACTGTCTAGCCCGTTATAGTGCTGTTGTGCCGGCATGTTTCTCCATTATTACTTCATAACTCGCTTACCGGACTTGTAGTTTTACATGCCCGTTTCATTCAGCTTACCAAGACTCATCCCGTATGCGCAGGAAGCCGCAACGCGAAGGCGGGCGAGTAGTCGTCTACGTCCGTGCGCGTTGCTGCCCTCACCTGCATGAGAGTTTGGTGTGAGATAGTTTCGTTTTCAGCATGGCTCATAATGTCACCAATGACCGGCTAGAGTCTGGTCCTTCTGGAATGCATGTTCCAAGTTTCACGCGCAATTATGATTGCTAACCGGCTGTCGCCTGATTGAAGCATTAATTCGGAGCGTGGGAATGGAACGGAAAGCATGAGCCCCTCGCCAAGTCGAGAGGCCCATGTTCAATGACTATAGCGCTGTAACGTTTGCCGCCTGTAAACCCTTGGGGCCTTTTGTAACCTCGAATTCAACCGCCTGTCCCTCGTTAAGAGACTTGTATCCGTCTCCTTGGATGGCCGAGAAATGACAGAAAACATCCTCGCCGGACTGGCGTTGGATGAATCCAAATCCTTTGCTGGCATTGAACCACTTTACTGTTCCTTGTTCTCTCATCGATTTACTTCCTTCGTCTTTTTAAGCTATTTGTACGTCTCGACCGCCTCCAGGAGATTAAAGCTGCAAGTTTGAACCTGCCCTTTGATCGATTCTTAAAGGTTCACAAGAGCGACAAACGCGTGGCCATTGTAACATGCCCACTCCGACGTGATTTATCATTACTACGATAGACCACTTCAGCCGGAGTACCGCCTCTCCGCTCAAGCCTTTTTGTAAACCCTCCCATCGTGACGGTGTGCTCAACCTGCGCATTCTTTAAGGAGACTCTTACTGTGTTCTCTCCTTGGGAAAGTGGGGACGCAGAGCGGCGGCGAGGATGCTGTCGAGCATCCGGTCGGGCAGGATCGCGAGCAGGGGCAGCAGTGCGGCCTTGCGACCAACGGTGTAGCGAGTACGAGGCCGCTTGCTGGTGATCGCGTCCGCGATGACTCGACCTGCCTCCTCGGCAGGCACTCCCTTGGGGATAGCCGCCTCGGCCTGCGAGATGATTGAATGCATGAGCGTGGCGTAGCGACCACGCTGCTCAGTGGTCATTCCGCTGATGATGCGCTCGCCAGTGACAGCGACCCGCCCGAGCATTTCGGTCGTGACGGCAGCCGGTTCGACCACAATGACCTTCACTCCAAGCGGCTCGACCTCTCGGCGCAATGCATCGCTGACCGCTTCGAGCGCGAACTTCGTGCCTGCGTAAGGACCATAGGTGGCCATCGCGATCTTGCCGCCCACGGAGCTGATGTTGACCACGCGACCCTTGTTGCGGATCAAGGGCGGCAGGAGTGTCTGGATAACGGCGATGTGGCCGAAGAGGTTGACCTCGAACAGGCGTCGCCACTCGTCGATCGCGAAGACCTCGACCGGTGCGTTGACCCCAATGCCGGCGTTGTTCACCAGCGCCCGCACTGCCCGGCCCTGCGGATCCTCGTGCACCCGAGTAGCTAGCGCCCGGATGTGGTCCTGGTTGGTTATGTCGATGATGAGCGGCTCTATGCCCGGCACCCGGATTGCGTCGGCGTCCTGGTCGCGCCGGACGCCCGCAAGGACGTGGAACCCCCGCCGGGCCAGTTCGCGCGCGGTCGCCGCACCGATGCCGCTAGACGCACCAGTGATTATGACGATCTCTTGGATTTCAGGTGAAGTTGTCATGACTGCAGTCCTTTCTTTGTAGAGCTAGGAGCGAAGCGCGCTGCGAGAAGCTTCGTTCGTCCCTCTAGCACCTCCATCGAAGGCTTGTCCGCGAACAAGCCGTCCAACGCGAGGAGGAAGACCTCTGTGCTCGCTTCGTCGCCCAGGATGGCAGCGACGCATTCGTACACGACCTTGCGGTAGAGCGCCTCACTCTGGGGGTCGATCAGCTCACAGGTCTCCAAGAACTCGCTCCCCATGGGCGTGCCGACCATTTCGGCCCAGGGCTCCAGCGCCATCAACCGGCACACGCTGAGCAAGCGCTCGTAGGGGCTGGCAGGCCCCTTTGCCGCCAGCTTCGCAGCAGGGTGCCGGGAAACCAGCCAGTCCACAAAGACGGCCTGATAGATCTCCTGCTTGTCCTTGAAGATCCGGTAGAGCAGTGTCCGCGAGAGGTTGGCGCGTTTGGCGATGTCCTCGAACGCCGTCTTCGCAAAGCCGAAGTTCAGGAAGCACCAGCGCGCGGCGGTCAGTATCTTCGCCCGGCGGACGGCAGCCTCATTGTCCGTTATCATTTTCGGCATGTGGACAGTGTGACAGAAGAGACATCTATTGTCAATATGTATTGAAAGTAAACCCCGCCCTTCGGCATGGCGGCAATCGTGACTATTACACGCAAGCCGTCGACGCTATCCAAATGCCGCCCTTCGAAGCCTTTCGCGATGCCGAGAGCGACTACGCCACCCTCGCCGATAGAGACTCACGCACTGGACAGAGCGCCCGCAACGCCCTGTGCCGCGACTTGGGGCGTAAGATCTGGGTGATGCCGGTTAGGCCGCCGAAGAGCTTGTCGCCGAATTGGGTAGCGCGTTCATCTGCGGCGACCTCAATCTGGCACGGGAAACACCGGAAGAAAGTGCGCCTACATCGCCTCATGTCGTAGAGACTTTCGCAGCGAGCACATAAGTCCCCATAAAACGCGCTGGTGTCTACATATCGCGTCACCTCCCGAGTGGCCCGCGATTCTCGAAGTGTCAGCCCCTCTTCCGCCGTCGGATAAATGCTAACAAACACAGTCTGATGTTTTTGAAAATCGTTTAGAATCTGTGCGTCGCTTCCGTTTGGAAACGACAGGAAAGAATGATGCAACTAGGATTCATCGGAACTGGCGAAATCACATTATCCATCGTCACTGGCTTGAGTTCGTCCGGCGTCGCCCCCCACTCCATCTGGTTGTCTCCTCGCAATTCTGCTGTCGCTCATGGGCTTGCGAATCGTTTCCATGGAATATCCGTCGCGTCCTGTAACCAGGAAGTTCTCGACCATTCCGCCACAATCGTGATCGCTGTGAGGCCTTCAGCTGCGCGAGATGTTCTTTCGGAATTGGCTTTCCGTCCCGATCATCGGGTTATCAGCCTTGTCGCGACGCTCTCGCTGCGGAGCTTGTCTGCACTCGTGGCGCCTGCTGTGCGAATCGCAAGGGCCGTACCGTTGCCGTCAGCGGCAAAACAATTGAGCCCCACGGCGATCTATCCCCCCGATCCGATGGCCTTTGAACTCTTCGCTGGCGTTGGAACTGTTTTTCCAGTTGAAAGGGAAAACGAGTTCGATGCAATTTGCGCCACGACTGCGACCATTGCGTCCTATTTCGCATTTAATGAAACGATTGCGTCTTGGCTGGAGGAGCAAGGTGTTCCAGCATCGCAAGCCAGAGACTACATTGCACGACTCTTTTTAGGGGTAACGACTGGCGCTGTCGACGCGCCCAAGCGCAGTTTCCAATCGCTGGCCGCTACACACGCGACAGCTGGCGGCATAAATGAGCAATTTCTCAAACACTTGGTTGAACGGGGCCTCCTGACGAGAATCTCGGAGGCTCTGGACGCGGTTCTGCACCGAATCGGGGCGGAATCATAGACTGTGATTTCGGAGAACTCTTTAGCTGCATGGGCGCCAGCAGGTGTTCAGATCGGCCGCCTGTTAGGGTATGGGTGGTGGACTAACCGGAATGCCTCCGGGTTGGCAGATTACTCCCGATAAAAAACGCGCTTCTGGTCAGCGCATCGTTCAGCCGGAAATCGGGAAGCAGCTCTTAAGATGATGCCACGCTCCTTACTACGTTTGGCAATACTCAGCGTCTTCAGCTAGGGTTCCAATAACGTCTTGATATGCGACACGATCTCGCGAGCGGTGTTCTGGTTCATCTTTTGCAACACCGTCTCGCTCGCAAAGCGCGCCAGTTGTTGCTGAGGCACTTCGTATTCCACTTCCAACGAGAGCTTCGTGTTCGCACCGTCGGGCTCGCAGCGGTAAGTCCAAGTGCTCTTGTTGCCCGTGAGAGTTTTGAATTGATACTTCTTCGGCGCCTCCGAGGCTGTGCACTCAGAATGACCGCTAATGACAAGCCCGAGCCAATTGAATTCGTAGTCCCAGGATCGCTTGTCAGGAGAAATATTATTGATGCGGCTTAAGCCGGGAACAAACATCACGGCTCGTTGAGGCTCGACAAACATTTGAAATACCTTCTCAGCCGGGGCCGCGACCAACGCGCTCTCGGTAACTTTGGGCATTTTCTTTTGTCCTCCATTCCTCAATCAGAGTATCGGGCCGATTTCAGCAGTGCAGCTGCGAGCAGGTGGCGTTTCTTCTCCGAAAACGCACTCATATCCAAGAGGATGATAGTCCAGAACGCCGTTCGCTGCCAAGCGATCTGCCCAGCGCCATCGGCGAAGCTGATTCGCTGCCGATCAACCTTCGAAGTTTCCATCAGCAGATCGAGCGCGTTGCAAAACACCACTGCCCAATCGCGTTCCCGCCGATGAATGGCAAACCAGACTTGCCGCAACCTGCGATCCGTATCGCGGGAGTATACCCGTGCAATAAAGGTGCGGCGCAGGTCAATGATTCGAATCCGTATGCTCATTTTCTCGCGACAAGAATGCTTTGAATGCCCAATTCATCGTTGCGGGCGCGCACTTCCCGAAAGCCCGCCGCGCGCGCCAGCTCCGCCAGGCTCTCGGCTTTCCGGTAGTTCACACGAAGTTCAGCGATCTTCAGCAAATACTCGGAAATCAAGCGGCGCTCCATGCCGCTGCTCAAGAACACGCCGCCTGGACGGAGCGTTGCAAAAACTCGGCCATAAAGGATGCTAAGCTTTTCATCATCCAGAAATTCCGCCAATCCGGTGGAACTGATAAAATCGGCCGCAGCAGGATAACTGCTACCGCAGAGCGCGTCTCCCTCACGAATATGGAAATTCTTCAATCCATTTTCCTCCGCGAAGCGTTTTGCCTTGCGCAGGACCTCGGGGTCGAGATCGAGTCCGTGAAACGTTACCTTGCACAAGTCGGCTCCCCGTTGGCGTGCAATAGCTGCTCCTTCCACCAGGTCGCGAGGAATTCCACAGGGGACGCTTAAGATGGATAGTTCCACACCGCTGCGCTGGCAAAGAAAATGCGCCAGTTCGTCGCGGGAGGCGAGAAAGCGGTTCCGGAAGGAACGAACCGCAGGCATCGCGAGCAAGCGCGCATCCACCCAGCGACCCAGAGCATTTCTTCCCGAAGCGACGTTGCGATAAATGTGATCCGCGAACGAATAGCTTCCCGAGTTCTCGAACCCCTCGCGCGCGAGATCACTTCCCTGTAACAAATAATAGAGCGGGAGGCCTGCAATGTGCCCGCGTTTGAGTAGGGAGAGGGGAATCGACTGCGACCTGCGCGTACGGTTGTAGAATTGGGCCACTTCATCCTCAAATTCGCAAGAAGACAGCGATCATTTCCTTCATGATTTCGGGCGTTCCAGCGGCGATGGTGAGAGCGCGAGCATCTCGATAAAAGCGGCTGCACCAATGCTGATCCATATAGCCAACTCCACCGTGCAGCTGCACACAACTCTCCACCACGGATTGGGCGGTTTGGTAGCTGAAAAGTTTTATCATGCAGATTTCTTTGGTGACATTCTCTCCCTGCAACCAGCCACGAAACGCGTGGTAGTTGAGCTGTCTGGCTGCTTGCAAGCGGGTGTGCATGTCGGCAACCTGGTGGCGGATGGCCTGGAAGCGGTTGAGCGTGGTGCCGAATGCGGATCGGCCTTGCAAGTATCGAAGAGTTTTGTCGAGAGAGTATTGGGCCCAGGAAACGCAAGCCAGACCGCCGAATAGACGTTCCCGGTTCAGTCCGCTCTGAACGTACGCAAAAGCCTGCCCTCGTTCACCCAGCATGCTGTTCGCCGGAATTTCACAATTCGTCAGTATGATCTCTCCGGCGGCGGAGGTGTCTAACCCGAGCATCGAGAGCCGCTTGATTGAGACACTGTTGCTGCTGACGGGAATCAGAAACAAGCTCATCCCCTGCAGGCCCTGAACAGGGTCCGTGCGCGCGGCCAGAATCAGGAAGTCGGCGATTGCCGCATTTGTGATGTAGGTCTTGGTGCCGTTGAGCCGCCACCCGGCTCGCGTTTCTTGTGCTTTTGTTTGCAGCGCGGCAAAGTCCGACCCCGCGGAAGGCTCAGAGACTGCGACCGCCCCTAATTTCTCGCCACGCAGAAGTGGGGAAAGGAATTTTTTCTTCTGCGCGGCGCTCCCCAGTTCCTCCAGCATCGGAGCGACGAGGTTTGCTTGAACAAACACGCTCAGCGCAAAACCCAGGGATTCGCATTTCGGAAGCTCTTCGGCGATAATTCCATTCCGTTCGCGATCCAGCGAGATCAGCTTCTGTCGTGCACACTCGCGAAAAATGGAGATCGGAAACTGTCTTTGCTTTTCCCATTTTTCGCTTAGAGGCCGAAGTCCGTGTTCGACGAAGGACCGGACATGCGCCCGAAAGGCGTGGTGTTGAGGTAGAAAGTCATGCAACATGCTCAAGGCGCAGCCGCCAGCGCTTGATTCACAGCTTCAATCACTTCCTGCACGGTTCGCAACTTCCACATAGCGGCCTCATTGAGTTCGATCTTGAAGGCCTCCTCGAGCGACAGCACGCATTCGATTTGTTCCAGCGAGTCCATGCCCAGCTCAGACAGTTTTGTTTCCGGGCGTATTTGAGAGACATCTTCCATTACCGCCCTACGGATGATGTTGGTGACGCCTTCTTCAACGGTCTTCACGACTGCGTCTCGACAGGGAACAGGCTGTCTAATTGGGAATAAATCTGGCCGGCGACCTTCCGATCGATTTCCGACCACCTTTGGCGCGAATCGGCAACCTGCGCAACCGAGTATTTCCGAAGAGTTTGTTCGAGCCAGGTATTTTCGCCGGCTCCGTGCTCTTCTTCTTCACGCAGTATTTCTTCCAGTACGACTCGAACCTTGGGATGGAGACCGGCGGAATTCAATTGTTCACGATAGGCTGACAGGACACGGTTTTCGAGGACTTCCGACAACACCAGAAGATCTACAAGCACCTTCGGAACTCCTCCTTCACGAGAGTAGTGCTCTTGTATCGTGCCGGTCGTCGGATCTACTTCGCCGCCCAAATCGGCAATCACGTCGGTGAGCAAGGCGGCATGATGCGCCTCGGTGGCGCAGTGGCGAGTTATATTCGTCAGCAGCTCTGTACCGGATAGCGAGCGCGCAAGCCGCCCCATCAGCAGAGCACCGTGCAATTCGCTATTGCGAAAGAAATTCAGAAGCCACATCTCCCGGTCAGTAGGCCGCATGAATATCCTTTTGACTGAATTCGGAAATCGAAATCCCGGTTAGCCGGTGCATCTTCTTGTCGAGCGTCAAGATGGCCTGGAAGTCATTCTTGGACGAAACCGGTACGCGAGAAACCACGTCTGCCCCCACGTGCTTGAAATTCGCGCCAGCCTCCAGCACACGGCGGCAGGCATCTTCATTGCCGCGGAGTCTCGGCGCGAGCAGATCATACGCAAATTGCGTGTGGCGAAATTCATCTTTGGCGATGAATGCCGCGAGCTGGCGCAGCACCGGTTCCTTGGCCTGCTGGGAAAGGCGCAAGAAAAAGTAAGCAGCGAAATGCTCGCTAATCATGTAACGCGCAAGTTCGCGAACCGCATCGTCAACGTGGTTTCGAACGTTGCGCCCGCGAATCTCGATAAGTTCAGAGTCCGTGATGGGGCGATAGCCAACAACTTCGAGGTAGCGGTTCAGAGCGTAGAAGTGTTTGTAAGACTCATAGAGTTGGACCGAAAATACCGACGTTACGTCAATCTGGTCCCAGCACGCCTGAACTAAATTGGTCGTATAGACGGGGAAGTAGGATTCGATTAAGGCTGAGTCTCTGATCTGCTCCAACAATGCAGGCTGTGTGAGGGCCAATTCGCGGTCAATGCTATTCCATGAAACATCACTTTCCAGGATCCAACGCTGCAATTCGGCGGTAGTGAGGTATTCATCGTAGATCATCGGATTCTTCCACACGCCGCAGCGCTTCGTTCACTCCATGTTGCGCTATCAACGCCATGCACCAGCGTTCGATGCCGAAAGCCGCACAACCGGAATATGCCGGCTCACCGCCCGTGAGTGTAACTTCGAATCTTGACGTGAAAAAGCGTTCGTGCAAATTGAACGACGCTACCGGAACATCCGTTCCCAAGAGGCCCGGCGCCGTGAGCTCATATTTTAGCTCTTTGATCTGTTGAAGGAGTTTCTTGCCTCGTGTCTCGCCCAGAAAGAACGGATCCTTGGCGGGCGTCAAGTTCACTGTTAGACCGAGTTGCGCGGCCCAGCGCGCAATTCTTTGCTTCCAAGCGTCACACTGAGCGCGCACAAAGCCGCAGTCGCCAAGAAATACGACCTCCCTCATCGTGAATTCCCAAAGATGGCTGTCGTTCGCGGATTCCGCGCGGAAACATCTTCCCTGGCAGGTTAGGAGGGTGTCTCCCGCAAGGGCCGAGTTCATCAGAAGTTGGTAGCAATGGTAGCAGACTGCAGGCGACAGAAAATATCTTCCTCTTTTGTTCGGAGAATTCACAGCCGAGGCGAATTGCGGGAAAGACTGGAAATACTCGCTGAGATCCAGGATCTCTTCGGCAATGACGGTCGGAAACTGCCGTTCTTCCGAACCCGCAGCCAGTGCCATCTCACGGAACCTGGATTCTAGGGCATGAATCAATGTGGTTTCAGCGGCGCCTGGGGAGAGCAAACCATCATCGGAGATGGGAAAATCGGAGTGGGGTAGAGTCCACGCGCGCGAGTTAAGCATGTTCATCGCTCTGGGAAATTCTTGGCGATGGTTTCGATGGTGCGAAACCGGTCCATTACGATTAGTTCGTCTGGTATCTTCTTGCCCGATCTTACCTCAAGAAAAGCAATCAAACGCAGAATCTTCAAGGAATCGATGCGGCCCTCATCAAATAGCGCGGTATCCGGCGCGACTTTTTCCTGCGAGTCCGCGAGCAAATCTTCATTCACGAACTTCAGCAAGATTTCCACTGCCGGATTCAGAGTCGGGCTCCCGTGGCGTTAGTCAGCAATTCGATCGGATCGAGACTCATCC
>Ga0207015_1001_pt1 | contig 80735 bp, 77 predicted proteins | sample Alteio_BWMinCont_53_FD_153486 | JGI IMG/M metagenome (GOLD analysis project Ga0207015, IMG submission 153486) | Enriched cells from forest soil in Barre Woods Harvard Forest LTER site, Petersham, Massachusetts, United States -... | ecosystem: Environmental > Terrestrial > Soil > Temperate forest >...
CAGTTGGTGGGTTACGCCGCGGCTAAAGGCGTGCCGATGGCAAGTGTGGCGATCGCTTGTGCGGCGGTGTTGGAACTAGTCGGAGGACTGGCGATTCTCGTTGGGTTCCAAACAAAAATCGCGGCGTGGGTTCTGTTCCTTTACCTGATACCCGTAACATTCCTTTTTCACAACTTCTGGGCGTTGCAGGGCGCGGAGCAACAGGACAACATGATCCACTTTTTGAAGAATGTTGCGATCATGGGCGGCCTGGTGATTCTTGCCGCGAACGGTCCGGGGCCCTACTCGGTGGATCATTCACGCGCGAAAGCTTAGGGCAAAGCGTAAACGAAGTAGAAGCGGCGGGCGAACAGCACGCTACGGCAAACATTTCTAAAAGCATCGGAGGGATTATGAGCGTTGCAAAAAGACCAGCGGAGACAGGCACGCCGATTCATGATTTGATTTCGCACCGCTGGAGTCCCCGAGCCTACGACAGCAGGCCAGTGGAACCAGCAAAACTTCGTAGTTTGTTTGAAGCGGCGCGATGGGCGGCATCTTCTTACAACGCACAGCCTTGGTACTTTATCGTGGGGACGAAGGACGACCCGGAAAATTACAAGCGCGTGCTGGAGTCGCTTGTGGAATTCAATCAAGGGTGGGCCAAGCAGGCGCCGGTGCTGGCGCTGAGCGTAGCAAAACTGAAATTTGACGATGGCCGACCGAACCGGCACGCATTCCACGACGTGGGACAAGCAGCCGCGAATTTGGCCTTACAAGCAGAAGCGCTGGGACTTTCCGTGCACCAAATGGCGGGAATCGATGCGGAAAAAGCACGGAAGCTTTTCAATATTCCCGCGGACTATGAAGCCGTGGCAGGATTTGCCATCGGCTATCCCGGAGATCCGCAGTCGCTGCCGGAGGAACTGCGCCAGCGCGAAATAGCTCCGCGCCAGCGCAAGCCGCTCGATTCGTTCGTGTTCACAGGACAATGGGGCAAAAGCTCTCCGCTTCTAAAGTCCTAGAATTGCCTGGCAATCGTTCCAATCAGCACGTGACTTGTATCTGAGTCGAACAGCAATGCTGTATTGGCGTCGATCAGGTAGTAGGCCAGGCTGTAACTGGCGTTCGGATTGGTAACCACAATTGTTGCCGTGCCACGTCCGTTCGAGTCTGGCGCCAGAATCGAGCTATCGATACTGCTGATCGGATCGGTCTGGAAAACGGAGTTGAAGTTGTTGATGTCCAGATTGCCGTTGGAGACAGACGGCGCACCGAGAGTGACTTGGCCTGACACGTCCTCTTGAATGGCAGCAGAGTCGTCGTGGAACACTCCCTGGCCGCCGAGGAGCAGGGCAAAGCTGCCAGCAGCGAACTGCGTGACAGTTTTCTGCGTATACGCTGAGCCAGTGGATATCGCGGTGGCATCCAGCTCAAGCATTACAAGAGCGGGTTCTACCGCTGTAGAGCTTGCCTGCGCCGTTTGATACCCGGCGAATTGTAAGGGGTTTGATCCGGTCGGACATAGGCCCAACAAAATGCGGCCGGTGGACGGATCGACGGTATAGCTGCAAGTACCTAGCGCGGTGTCCGATGTGACGGTGCCCGCGTTGTTGTTGTCGAAGACTCCTGCGGTGATGTTGCCATTCCCTCCCGAAGCAAAGACTCCGCCCAGAGCAAAGGCTCCTGTGGGTGAGTTCCCGCCAGACGTGAAAGCATAGTTGCCGGCAGTAAGGCTTGCTGCGGAGAACGAAGTTCCTGTGGCACCGCTGTACATATTCCCTTGCAGATAGCCAGCGTTGTCGATTTCCACGAAATAGAGATGCGTGGCATCCACAACGTAAAACGCGAATTGGCGCTGGCCAGTTGCGGCGCTGTCGATGGTCATTTTACCGCGGCCGGTGTCAGGCGCAGTGCTGTCCAAAGAGTATGAAACATTGAGCGAGGCAGCCTGCGTTGTAGCGCCATGGTCGTTGAGATCCACAACGCCAGTGCCAGTCTGATTAGTGCTATTTCCGCTAGCCGTAAATTTACCGGCGATTCCCAACGGGGAAAACGCAGTATCAGCACCCAAGCCGGAAAACACATACGGACCGGTGATGGCGGAAAGGTCCGAAGTGTCGTTCAAATTTTGCTGGTCGATTGTGCCGCTGCCGGTGAAAGTGCGGTCGAAGCGGATGACCCCGGCGTGCTGGTTGGAAGTAAGTGCGAACTGCAACGTTGTGGCGCCGGGAACGCCAGGATTCAGTAGAATCGTCCCGCGGCCGTCCGGGCCTACCTTGTAAGTGCTGGTGTTGGGTTGAATCTGATACTGGATCCATCCATTCGTGGTAAAGCTATCGACGTCTTCGATCCCGCTCGTAATCTTTCCGCTGCCATCCGTCGCGAAGCTGCCTGCCACTGCAAGAAAACCATTCTGATCGTTACCGGAGTAAGAGAAGGCGAACTGGCCGCTTAAAGACAGGTCTGAGTAAACGATCGTCGCCGTTGCAGTGGCGGTGACGGCGGGAGTTAGGGTGGAATCGGTGGCGGTGACCGTAATTGTGGCGCCGGGCGGCGGCGAGGGCGGAGCCATATATTGGCCGGTGGTTGGATTAATGGCGCCTAGGTCGCCACCGCTCGCGGAGCTTACGGCCCAAGTGGCATTGGAATCGACGAGGTTGTTTAGAAGCGCGGAAAACTGGACGGAACCGCCGGCCGGAACGGTGGAAGTGGAAGGCGTTACGGCGAGACCTTGTCCTACGCCGACCGTGAGAATTGCAGTATTTGAAGTGACGATATTGGTGTTGGTGGTGCTGGATGGAACTTGCGGCGCGGTCGCCGTGATCATTACTTGGCCGTTGTTGGTGGTGGGAGCGACACTGGGAGCCGTGTAAATGCCCTCCTGAACGTCGTCGGGGGAATTTACGATCGTGCCGACTTGGGAGTTGCCGCCTCCGATGCCATTCACTTGCCAGGTGACCGCAGTCGTAGTAGTGACTGTGGTGTTTGAGAGATTGACTACGGCGGTGAGGGTGATCGAGGTGTTGAGGTCAGCGGTGGCTGCTGTGGGCGAGATCATTACTGAAGTTACGGTGGCGTTGCCGCTGTTACCGCCACCGCAGGCGGACAGAGTTAAAACGATTGCCAGAGCGAGTGAAGAGGTACACAGAGCGGACATCTTTCTTTTGCAGGTTTCCCGGAGCATGCTCACCTTTTGTAATCTTATTTTAAGCGCGCTTTGAGCATACTGTTATTCCTGCCCGAAGCAAAAAAGTTCCTGTTTATTTTTGCACTATGATGCAAAGCCCGACTGGACGGTTGCGCGGCTCATAGCTCGCGGAGAGCCAAGGCTACGGGACGGCGCGCAGCGCGGATGGCAGGCGGTACCCCGCCGATTAAGCCCATGAAGAGGGCGAAAACAATTCCTACTGCGAGAAGGATCGGCGTGATGCGGAAAGCGAAGGCGACGGACGAAAACGTTTGCATGTTTAACGTGCTGGTGGTGAGACCGTTTAGCGGAAGCACGGCGGCCGAGCCGATCAATCCCCCTACGAACGCTATGAGCAAGGCTTCAAACAGAAAGGACATAACGATGCTGAAAGCGCCGAAGCCGATAGCACGCATGGTGGCGATTTCGCGCGCGCGCTCGGAAACAGCGGAATACATGGTGTTGAGCGCGCCGAACACTGCGCCGACGCCCATGATCGCAGCCACCAAACTACCCAGGACCGTTATCAAGGTTGTGAGGCCGCGCGACTGTTTTTCGTAATATTCCAGTTCGCGCGTTACTTCCACGGTCAAGCGCGGGTCGGCGGTGAGCGAATCTTTAAAGGAATCGAACGCAGCGGGGGAAGTCAAATGCACGGTGACCGATTGAAATATGTTCTCGGGGCGCTTGTACACCTGAGCGAGAACACGGGCATCGCACCAGATTTCGGAATCGAAGGCGCTGCCTCCGGCGTCGAAAATTCCGACCACCTTCCAGGTACCGCTACCAAAGCTCACGGTGTCGCCAAGGTTTAAGCCGGAGTAGGTGCCGGCAACGTTCCTGCCGACGATCAGCTCTGAAAGGCCCGGCTGAAAAAACCGGCCTTGCGAGATGTGCACGTTCTTGCGGACCTTCAGCGCGTCGGCGGAAACGCCGCGTACCTGGACGTTAGCATCCGTACCGGTAGCCTTCAGCGGGAAATTCGCAATGACCACTACCTCGGGACTAACCAACGGCACGCCGTTATCGCGGGCAATACCGGGGGCGTCCTGAATCACTTTCACTTGATCCAGCCCTACGGCGCCATTTAATTCGGCGGTTGAGCCGGCGCGCATGATTAGCGCGTTGTCGGCGGATCCGGACGAAACCAAGGTGGCATGAAAGCCGCGCGCGAGGGAAAGCATGGCGATGAATACGCCGACGGTGCCCGCAATTCCGAGAACGGCCACGATGGCGGAAACCCAACGGGCGCGCACGCTGCGTAAATTATAAACGATGGGGATGGCCATGCCTCAAACCCTCCTGAGTGCGTCAACTACGCGCAAACGCATCGCCGTTGTGGCGGGAAGTATCCCGGCGAGAATCCCAACGGCCAATGAAATGGCGATTCCCATAATTATCGCGGGACCAGGCAGTCTGAAGTAAGGTAGGAAACCGTGGGTTGGATCTCCGCCCATGGTGAAGAGTTTTGACAGGCCGATCCCGATGCCTCCGCCGACCGCAGCGATCAGAAGCGATTCGCCTAGAACGAAGAACAGTACGAAGCGGTCGGTGTATCCCACGGCTTTAAGAACTGCTAGCTCTCCGATACGTTCCCGCACGGCGATGGCCATGGTGTTACCAGTAACAAGCAGCAAAGTGAAGAACACGACTCCGCCAATGCTGAGGATTAGAAATGAAATGTTGCCGAATTGTTTGGCGAACCCGGTGGCGAGAGCTTTTTCTGTTTCCGTCTTGGTCTCATAAGGAGAGTTGGCGAAAGTATCGTCGATTGCCTTCACTACGGCGGCCGCATGATCAGGGTCATCGAGTTTGACGATGTACCAGCCGATTAAACCTTTTTCGACCTGGCGACGCTCGTCGAAATAATCGTAGTGAAACCAGAATTGGGTGAGGTCGTCCTGGTCGCGCGAACCGGTGTAGATGCCTCGAATGTTGAATTCCCAAGTGCCAGTGAAAATTGTGCCCTTGATGGGAACGCGGTCACCGACTTTCCAGCCGAAGCGTTTGGCGGTGGTGGCGCCAACAATGGCGCCTTCGCGATCGGCTACGAAATCCTTCCACTGATCGTCGGGAATCACGAATTCAGGAAAAACCTGTCTCTGGTTTGGAACATCAATCGCGAATTGGGGAAAAAAGTTTTTTTCATCCTGGTAGATGCCGCCGAACCAATTGTCGAAGGTGACGGCTTTCACGCCGGGAATGCGAAGGATTTGATCGCGATAAGACATGGGAAGCGGCTGGATGATGGCGACTTTGTTGATGACGTCGAGGCGGTCAACGCCGGCCAAGTCCACGCCTTGGTTAAATGCGCCATGGACCACCACGAGAAGGCCGAAGAGAAAGAGCGCGACGGCGAAAGAGCCGATGGTTAGCAGGGTGCGCAACGGTTTGCGAAGTAAATTTGCCATGATGAGCGGCATGAATTTCATCGCGAGCTCCCTGCTGCGGCGAGAACGCCTTCAACCAGGACGCCTTTATTCAGGTGCAGGGTGGCTTGCGCACGCTCGGCGGCGGCGGGGTCATGCGTAACCATCAGGATGGTTTTGCTGTATTCCTTGGAGAGGCGGGTTAGGAGGTCAAGAATCTCGTCCGCGCTCTTGCGGTCGAGGTCGCCGGTGGGCTCGTCGCAGAGCAGGAACGTGGGATCGGCGATGATGGCGCGGGCGATGGCGACACGCTGTTCTTGTCCGCCGGAGAGCTGGCGAGGGTAGTGATTCACTCTGTCACCGAGACCTACGATTCCAAGAGCTGCTTCCACGTGTTGACGCCGCTCGGATTTTGAAAGCTTAGTGAGCAGCAGCGGCAATTCCACGTTTTGAAACGCGGTGAGCACGGGGATCAAGTTGTACATCTGGAAAATAAATCCTACGTGGCGCGCGCGCCATTCAGTGAGTTTGCTGCCGGACATGTGCGTGATTTCGTCGCCGGCCACGGTGATGCTGCCGCGGGAAGGTACGTCCAAGCCGCCCAGAAGATTCAGCAGCGTGGTTTTGCCGGAGCCGCTGGGGCCCATGAAGGCGACGAACTCACCTTTGTCCACGTCGAGATTCAGACCTTGCAAGACGTGGATCACTTCGCCGCCTCGGCTGTAGGTCTTGTCGAGACCGCGGATTTGAATCAGGCTGCCTGCGCTTCCTCTGCCATCCACTCGAACCATTTCGGAGTCTCCTATTTCTTATTTCTTGATCTCGACAGCTTGACCATCGCGAAGAGTTGCCGGGCCTTTCACCACGACTGTGTCACCTGCATCAATACCTGCTAAAACTTCTGCGTCGGATCCGCGAGTTCCGCCCAAGATCACTGCGCGGCGCTCGAGACGATTATCTTTCACCAGAAAAACAATTTTCTTGCCTTGGTCTTCGCGAACTGCGTCTTGCGGAATTAGAGCTGCGGGCTCGGTGGCACCGTTTTTCTGTTCAGGCGCAGCGCCAAAGAAAGTTACTTTGATGCCCATGTCGGGGAGAATGCGCGGGTCCAATTTTAGAAAGGAGATGCGCACCTTCACCGTGGCCTTCTGACGGTCGGCGGTGGGTATTACAGTGCGAACGCGCGACGGAATCTGCCACTCGGGATATGCGTCTAGGACGGCTGTGACGTTTTGTCCGGGCACCACGCGGGCGATGTAGGCTTCGTTCACATCCACTTCGATTTCGTTGGAGTTCATGTCCACGATGGTGGCGATGCCGGTTCGCGTGAAACCACCACCAGCGGAGATAGGCGATACCATTTCGCCGACTTGCGCATCTTTGGAAACCACGATGCCGTCAAACGGCGCGCGGATTACGGTGTTGTCCACATTCTGTTGCGCTTCGCCAACACGCGCTTGCGATGCAGCGACCTGTTCTTTGGCTAGCGCGATCTTCGCGTGCAGACTGTCCGCAGCCATGGTGGCGTTGTCCAAAGTTTCCTGGCTTTGCACGCCGGCGGCTAGAAGTTGCTTGGCTCGATGTAATTCAATCTCCGCGTTCTTTAGCTGCACTTCAAAATCGGCAATGGCGGCTTGGGCCGAATCACGATCGGCTTTGGCCGAATCGAGGGCCCGACGCGCGTCGGAATCGTCGAGAGTTGCCAGGACGAATCCTTCCTGTACATGCATGCCTTCATCGAAATTGACTTTGGTGACGCGCCCAGTGATCTTCGCCGCAATCGTGGCGCGACGCCGAGGCGTAACATAACCGCTGGCATTCAAGAGCGCGGGGCGTCCGGCAGCGGCTTTTTGCGCAACGGCCACTTCGACCACCGGTTTCTGGCTATGAAAAGCAAATACAGCGCCGGTGACGATAACCACCACGCCCAGGAGCGCGCCGATAATGCCGAAGACTTTTCCGGCCTTGCCACCTTTGCGCTGGCCTTCGTGAATGCGCAAGGAGCCGAGATCGTGTTTTGGCGGACTTACCGACGATGCCATCAGGACCAAATCTCCTTAGGTTCGAGCGCCCTATGTATGTACTACGCCTCTGCGGCAGAAATATTACCGGGGCTCGGGAACTAAAAAACACAGGGAGCGCGGTAAATATATTGTAACTTGCCAGAGAGGTTTCGGTTACCCAAACAAAAGCGGAAAAGCCCGGGTCCCCGGTCGCTGAGATATAAGCGAAGGACCGGGAAGTTACGCCGAGGCTAGATTTTTGGAAGCACAATTCCCTGCTGCGCCTGATACTTCCCTTTTTTGTCTTTGTACGAGACTTCGCATTGCTCGTCGGATTCGAAGAAAATGACCTGGCAGAGCCCTTCATTGCCATAGATGCGCGCCGGAAGCGGAGTCGTATTGCTGATTTCCAGCGTTACAAAACCTTCCCATTCCGGCTCGAACGGCGTGACGTTCACGATAATTCCGCAGCGAGCATACGTGGACTTGCCGACGCACAGAGTGAGCACGTTGCGCGGAATGCGGAAATATTCCACGGAGCGTCCGAGGGCGAAAGAATTCGGCGGCACGATGCAGACATCACCCTTGAATTCGACGAAGGACTTCGAATCGAAGTGTTTTGGATCGACGATGGAGGAATTTACGTTAGTGAAAATGCGGAATTCGTCTGCGACCCGCATGTCATAACCATAAGAGGAAACGCCATAGCTGATGACTCCGTCGCGCACCTGGCGATCTTCGTAAGGCTCGATCATTTTGTGCTCGCGAGCCATCTTGCGTATCCATTTGTCAGACTTCACCGACATCGAATCCTCCGGAATCAACAGAAATAACGCAGATAAGCCTTAGCAGCTACGCCGCAATACCTCGGCTGAATTTTCGCACTGCTCAGTTTAAAAGCGAGTTGCGCATATTATTACACACCACGGCGCTTGACAACCTGCAAACCCCTGTCTAGCATAGGTTTCCGGTGGATGCAGTAGGATCGTGTGATCCAGCCCTGGGGATCGCGCGATCAAGCTGGAGGATCGCGTGATCAAGCTTGATATCGTTAACGCCATAGTTTCGAAAACCAACGTGACCCGCACCAAGGCCGAGCAAGCGGTGGAAACTGTCTTCGAGGCCATGAAGAACGCGTTGGGCCGAGGGGAACGCATTGAACTTCGGCGCTTCGGCGTGTTCAACGTAAAGCCGCGGAAGACCGGGATCGGCCGCAACCCGCGCACCGGGCAACAGGTTAGCATTCCTCCCGGCAAGGCCGTACGTTTCAAGCCTGGCAAAGAACTCCAGACATTGCCGGCTCCCGCTTCGACGCCCGCACCCAAGTCCTGAACTAGCGCATGCTGTTGTTGGGTTGATTCCCGCGAAAGGCGGCTGACCGCTTTTCGGTGCTAAACTTGTACTCTTCATGGATCACATTCCCGGCAACGGACACGCGCGTATTCCTGTCGAAGTTCTCGATCTTGGATACCCACAAATCATTGAACTGCCCCCGCCGCGTATTGTGCGACCCCGAAAACCCTGGTGGCCGGCACTGGTTCTTTTTCTACTCACGCTGGTTACTACCCTGGCGGTTGGATCGGAATTCGCGCTGTCGTATGCGCACAATGTTGCGCCATTCTCCGGCGACGACAATCCATTTGCGGCGATCGTAGCGCCGCTGGCGCATCCTCATCTACTCCTACTGGGCATTCCGTTTTCGTTTGCGCTGCTGGGGTTTTTGATGGCGCATGAGATGGGCCACTACGTGGCGTGCCAGATTTACGGTATCGATGTGAGCTATCCCTACTTTATTCCGTCACCATTTCTGTTTGGGACATTTGGCGCGTTCCTGCGCATACGCTCGCCGATTGCGACGCGGCGCGCGCTGTTTGATGTTGGAATCGCCGGGCCCATTGCAGGATTTGTGGTCGCGGTGCCGTTGATGGCGTACGCGATATCGATTTCGAAAATCATTCCCGGTGTGCAGCAGAATGCCGATATTGTTTTTGGCCAGCCGACGCTGATGAAAATTTTTATGGGGATGTTTCATCCTGGCGCGGACCCGACGTCACTCTTGTTACATCCGATTGGACAGGCGGCTTGGGTGGGACTGTTTGCCACTGCGCTGAATCTGTTGCCTTGTTGGCAGCTTGACGGCGGACACATTCTGTACACGCTGGCGAGCAAAAAGCACAAAGAAATTTCACTGATCGTCGCCTTAGGCCTCATCGCGATGGGAATCCGTTGGTGGCACGGATGGGGAGTGTGGGGAATCGTTTTGCTCGTGCTATCGCTGAGATTTCGGCATCCGCCGGTTTATGACCGTTGGGAGCCGCTCGATGCAGGACGAAAATTATTGGCGATTCTGGCGCTAGCGATATTTGTTTCGTGCTTCACGCAGTGGCCTACGAACAATCCTTGAAGCCTTCTTCGTAAGAAAATCGCTCCGTGTTGACGATTCGCTTGAGAAGTATATGATGCCCGCATCGTAATGGATCATCCTCCGACTCCTTCGCAGAATTCTCCAACACTCGTACGTACGCTTGGCTTGCGCGATCTAACAATGCTGGTTATTGGAGGCGTGATCGGGTCGGGAATATTTTTGGTACCTGGCGCGATTCAACGCCGCGTCGGAAATTCAGTCGGGTTAGCGATTCTGGTCTGGGTGGCGGGCGGATTCTTGTCGCTCGTCGGCGCGCTCACATACGGCGAACTGGCAGCCATGAAGCCGGAGGCGGGCGGGCTGTACGTTTACATGCGCGATTGTTTTGGCAGGCTGCCGGCGTTTCTCTACGGATGGACGCTGTTTCTGGTGATTGCTTCGGGAGGCATGGCCACGCTTGCGGTGGCATTCAGCGCCTATTTGGGCCAGATTATTCCGGTCAGTTGGGTGATGGCGAAGCTGGCAGCAGTGGGCATGATAGCCGCGATAACTCTCGTAAATATTTATGGCACGCGCGAAAGTTCGGACCTGCAAAATTGGACCACTTATGCGAAGGTCGCGTTGATTCTGGCGATGAGTGCCGTGCTCTTGGCGATGGGACGCGGTTTTCATGGTTCACAAAGTATTCTGTGGCCGGCGCGAGTGAACAGCTCGATGCTTTCGAACTTTGGCTTGGCGATGATCGCAGCGCTATGGTCCTACGAGGGTTGGCAGTTCGCTTCTTTCAGCGCGGGAGAAGCGGCTCACCCACAGCGAGATTTTCCGCGGGCGTTTTTTTACGGCACGTTGTCGCTGACGATAATTTATGTGCTGGCCGCTTTGTCATACGTGGCTGCCCTGGGGCCGGAAGCTGCCGGACGGTCGGATACCATTGCCGCTGCCGCGATGGCTGTGATCCTGGGGCCGATGGCGGCGAAGTTCGTTGCGCTTCTGATCATGATTTCCACGTTTAGCTCGGCGAACAGCATTCAGCTCACTAGCCCGCGCGTTTATTACGCTATGGCCGGCGATGGCTTATTTTTTCGCAGAATGGCGGAAGTGCATCCGCGTTTTCGCACGCCGGCGTTTGCAATTTTCACTTCCGGAGTTTGGGCTGCGATCCTGGCGTGCTTGGGAAGCTTTGAGCAGCTGTTTACCTACGTGATCTTTACCGGCTGGATTTTCTACGGGCTGGCAGGAGCGAGTATTTTTGTCTACCGCAGGAAAATGCCGGGCGCGCCACTTCCCTATCGTGTGCCGGGATATCCGTGGACTCCCGTGATTTTTGTGCTGGCGAGCGCGGCGTTAGTGGTGAATGCAACTTCTTCGCGGCCGGCTGGGGCGATTGAGGGGCTTGGAATCGTGCTCGCTGGATTGCCCGCTTATCTGATATGGCGCAAGCGACGGCCGAAGACTAGTTCCTAAAACAAACTGGTGGGATCTACGTCAACGATTACGGCGGTGTCTGGAATTTTTTTCGCGGCGCAGAAATCAAGCGCGCCGCTGAGCGCCTGGCCCAGAGCCGAGCGTCGCGGCGACTTCAAAACGAACTGAAAGCGATAATCCTTGCGCAAACGCGCCAGCGGAGCCGCGGCCGGGCCCAGAATTTTCACTCCGCGATTTTCGAATGGAGCAAAATGAGTTTCGAGAGCTTTGGCCCAGCGAATTGCGTTTTCAATTTTGCGATCGCGCACCAGGACGCTGGCGAGCGCGGTAAATGGCGGATAGTGAAGCATGCGGCGGAAGTGCGCTTCTTTTTCGTAGAAGGAAACGTAATCCTGCTGCACGGCGTATTGGATGGCGTAATGTTCCGGGTAGTACGTTTCCACCAGGACTTCGCCGGCAAGCTCGCCGCGGCCAGCGCGTCCGGCGACTTGCGTGAGCAACTGGAAAGTTTTTTCGGCTGCGCGGAAATCCGGACGTCCGAGCGCGAGATCGGCAGCGACGACACCCACCAGAGTGACGCGCTGGAAGTCATGGCCCTTCGCAACCATTTGGGTGCCCACGAGGATATCCAGTTCGCCGCTCGCGAACGCGCCGAGCACTTGCTGATATTCGCGCTTGGTGCGAACGGTGTCGCGATCGAGGCGCGCGATTCGAGCGGCGGGAAATTTTTCCTTCAAATATTCCTCTACCCGTTCCGCGCCATCGCCGACGAAATAGAGGAACTCGCCGTTACACTTCGGGCATTTCTTCGGCGGGCGAATCGAGTAGCCGCAGTAGTGGCACTCTAGGCGTTGTCGGCTTTTGTGATAGGTCAGCGCGATGCTGCAATTTTCGCACTGCACAAAGGCGCCGCAACTTCGGCAAAGAAGAGACCACGAATAGCCGCGCCGATTGATCAGGACCATGGCTTGCGTTTTTTCTTCCAGGCGCAAGGCGATCGCTGCGCGCAAAGCTTCCGAAACCGGACGGGTTTTAAGCTGTTGGCGGAATTCTTCGCGGAGATCGACCACTCGAACCTCTGCCAAGGGACGGTTTTCGACGCGCGAGGTCAATTCCAGCAGGCCATATTTTCCATCGCGCGCGTTGTGATAGGTTTCTAGCGAAGGAGTGGCGGAGCCGAGTAGCGCGACAGCTCCTTCCAGGCGCGCACGGTAGACAGCGACGTCACGGCCGTTGTAACGTGGAGTTTCTTCCTGCTTGTAACTGGTTTCTTGCTCTTCGTCCACGATGATCAAGCCAAGATTTTCCAGCGGCGCGAAAACGGCGGAGCGAGTTCCGACCACGATGCTGGCCTGGCCGTGACGCACGCGCCACCATTCGCGCGCGCGTTCCACATCTGGCAAACCGCTATGGAGGATGGCGACCGTTTCACCGAAGCGCGCGCGGACCAAGCGGCCAACCCATAATGTGAGCGCGATTTCCGGAACCAGCACGATGGCCGTCTTGCCGCGCGAGATCGTCGCTTCGATGGCGCCGAGATAAACTTCTGTTTTGCCGCTGCCGGTGACGCCGTGAAGCAAGCCTGCCGTAAATTTCCCGGCCACCAACCAGCGCCATATTTCCGCCAAGGCCAGTCTTTGTTCGGCATTCAGATCATTGCTGGGCGGAGTGAAATCGGTATCCCAGGGATCTTCATCGGCTACGAGCGGCTCTTCCCACGCGAGCACGTGGCCTTGTTTTTCCAAGCGCTGGATGATGGCGCGCGATACTTCGGCTTTCTCCATCAGGACGGCTATCGGAAGCGGGCCACGAGTGGCGGTTAACACTTCGCGAATTTTTTCTTCGGCTGGATTTGTGGATGGCTCATCTTTGGCGGGATTCCAGGCGATGATTTTCTGCGTGCGTGTTTTGCGGCGGTGGACCCGTTCCTGCGCAGTCAGGTGGCCTCGACGCACCAATCTTTCTGCGGCAGATTCGCCTCCGGGCAACCGACGGACGGCAGCGGACTGGATTGCACGCGCTTTTTCGGTGGCGGCATCGAATCTGCGCAGAAATTCAAATTCAGAGCTTTCAACGTCCGTGTTCTCGCTGCCCGCGGCTAGTTCTTGCAAATAGGCGCGGCCTGCGTCGGTGAGCCAATATTCGCGGTCGTGGCGCAGCTCAATTTCGGGAGGAAGCATGGCGCGAAATGTTTCGCCGATGGGAGCGATGTAGTAGCGGCTGATCCAGTGGCCCAACTCGATTAGTTTCGGTGGGAGCGCCGGGATGCGGTCGAGCAGTCCCGAAATTTCCTTTATTTGCGCGATAGTGGGAGCTTTATCAGAGACGGAGAGTCCGACTCCAACCATCGCGCGATTGCGAAACGGGACGAGCAGACGGCGGCCGGCGAGATCTTCGTCGCGCAGAGAATCGGGAATGGCGTAGGTGAAGGTCGAGCGCAGGGGAACCGGGAGAGCAACCTCGCAATAATGTTTGGCCGTCATGCTCGCAGTAGTGTAGCAGGGTGACTCGCGGCGGTTTATGTATGGCTATCCTTGCGAAGGTGCTGGATTGAAGGATTCGCCGCACAATCAATGATTGTCTTCGCGCCCAAGAGAGCAGATTCCTCGCTGCACTCGGAATGACGAATAAAAACGAATGCAATGCTCAGATGCCGGCGCAAAGAAAAGCTGAAGCGAACGCGTCAAATGCCGGAGCGCAAGTAAAGCTAAAGTGGGCACCTTAGATGCTGACGCAGATGATGCCGGCGAAAATTAGGACGATGCCCAGCCATTGGCTGCGTTCGAGGCGCTCGCGTAGAAAAATCCAGGAAAGCAGAACTGTGACGGCACCGTACAAGGACGCCAGGACGCTGACTACGGAAACAGGCCCGATGTGCAGGCCGGCATTATTGGCGACGTAGGCAGCGGTGTCCATCACGCCTACGGCTGCGAGTTGCCACCAGATTCGACCGTGCGGCAGGCGGAGGCTTTGGCGCGTTGGCAGCGCGAATATTGCAAGAGAAACCAGGGCGGTGAGGCGCATCACCCAAACTGAAACAGCGTCGCCGACGAGCGGTATAACGTGGAAGCCGAGAAACCAAAACATGAAGCCGAAACCTACGGCTGCCAAGATCGCCCAGCCCACGCCGCGCGACAACCGCGAGGCGGTTGAGGGATTAGCTGCGTCCAGGGGATTCATCGGCTTTGACGCGAAAGACATGGCAGCGAGGATTACTCCCGTCAGTGTGACTGCGATTCCAATTCCGCGAAGCGCATTAATTCGCTCGCCGCTCGCGATGGAAAGCGCTACGGTAAGCGCGGGATAGCTGGACGAAACCGGGCCGACGATGCTCATCACGCCGATTTCGAAAGAATAATAAAGCGAGAGTGATGCTGTGACGTTCAGCAATCCTGCGACTGCTGTGAACGCCCAGGGCTGCCATCCTGGAGCGACGTGCGAAAAACCGCCGGCGAACTTGAGGTAAACGCTGAGGGCAATAAACCCGAAAAACTGCATGAAGAAAAGCGTGCGATAAGCTCCGACTCGGCGGGATGCAAAACGCGCCGCAAAATCGGCCAAGCCCCAGCACACCGCTCCGGTCAATCCGAGGATGACACCCAAAGAATTCTCCACTACCCCCACCCGTGCTCGATCATTCTTGGCTATCGTCGGCTAACTTCGACTATTTTCGACTGTTTACCAAAGGTGGCGGGCTATTTACGTTTCGGTTGCAGACCGAGGACGGTCATTACTTTTTGCAAATCTTTCCAGACTTCACCTTTCGCATTTGGATTTCGCAACAGGTAAGCGGGGTGATAGGTGGCAATCAGTTTCGAGCCGCGAAAATCAAACCACTCGCCGCGAAAACGGGAGATGCCCTGGGTAGTTTGCAAAAGAGTCTGAGACGCGCAACTTCCCAGGCAGCAAATTACTTTTGGCCGGATCACGTCAATCTGGCGGAAAAGAAAGGGCGAGCAGGTGGTGATTTCATCTTTTTCCGGCAGGCGATTTTCGGGCGGGCGGCATTTCACCACGTTGCAGATGTAAACATCTTCGCGGCGCAGACCCATAGCTTCGATCATCTGGGTGAGTAATTTTCCCGCGCGGCCAACGAAGGGCTCGCCCTTAATATCTTCGTCATGGCCGGGGCCTTCGCCGACGAAGACCAATTCCGCTTTCATGCTGCCCACGCCGAAAACAATATTGGTGCGGGCTTTGTGAAGTTTGCAGCGCGTGCAATCGCCCATGGTTTCTCGTATGAGCTGAAGCGTATCGCCGGCGATGCGCTCGCTGGCTTCGAACAGTGAAGGCGCTTGCGCGAACGGCGCAACGACGGAAGAACGCGCGGCCGCCGTTACACCTGGAGTGGTTGGAGAAAGACCGAACGAAGAACTTGCACTGGCTGAGCGGGCGGCCGCGGCAATCGGAGACTGCCGCGGCTCAGTCGATTGCGAGCCAGGGGCTTGCGCTGTCTGCGCAACAACATTAGATGAAACGCGGTCGCGATAGTAAGGCCCCAACTCTAAGTCAGCTCCGTAACGAAGCCAGGCTTCCACCCGGGCACGCTTGTCAGATTCCAACGAGGCCCTCCCAATTTTGAACTGAACAGGAGAACTTTATCACAGCGAACGGGGTCGCCGAGCGTGCCTGAAGAAATTTTATTACCGAAGACAGAGAGAAAATGAAGACGCTTACTTCGAAGTTTTTTGGATTTCGAGGACGCGATCGAGGATTTGATTCGCCACTTCAAGCTTGGACATCTTAGGCAGCGGAATTTCGCGGCCATCTCGCGAATAGATCGTAACGATATTGGTGTCTGCATCGAATCCGGCGCCTTCCTGGGTCACATCATTTGCGACAATCAAGTCCGCGCCTTTGCGCGTCAATTTTCCGCGCGCGTTTTCCGCCACGGCATTCGTTTCGGCGGCAAATCCAACCAACACGCGGCCAGGTTGCTTCTGGCGTCCAAGCTCGGCGAGAATATCCGGCGTGGGTTCCAGGCCGAGGGTAATCCGCCCTTCGTTGCGCTTTAGTTTCTGATCGTACTGCGCGGCCGGACGATAATCCGAGATGGCTGCGGCCATAATTACGACGTTCGCATTTGCGGCGCGCTCGCGGACGGCCTGATGCATTTCCTCGGCTGCCCGAACCGGGACCCAATCCACTCCATCGGGAATTTTCAAATCGGTTGGTCCGCTGACCAGAATGACGTGGGCCCCTCTGCGGTTCGCAGCCTCCGCGAGAGCGTAACCCATTTTCCCGGATGAGCGATTGGTGAGAAATCGAACAGGATCGATGTCTTCGCAAGTAGGGCCAGCTGTGACAAGAATTGTTTGACCGCCGAGATCGTGGCGCAGGCCAAGCACATCGCAAACTTTCTTTGCGATGGTCTCGGTGGCAGCGAGCCGTCCCGCGCCTACCATACCGCAAGCGAGGTAGCCTTCATCGGGATCCACCACGTGCACGCCGCGTTCGCGCAGAATCGCGAGGTTGCGTTGGGTAGCAGGATGGTCCCACATATTCACGTTCATGGCAGGGGCGACCACCACCGGAGCCGTCGTGGCGAGATACAGAGTGGCGAGAAAATCTTCGGCAATGCCGTTGGCAAATTTGCCGAGAATGTCCGCGGTAGCGGGCGCCACCAGCAGCAAATCAATTCGCTGCGCCACGGCAATATGTTCAATGGCGCTTTCAACGTTTGCCGGAGCAGCGGAACCACCGGCACTGAACATATCCGTGATTACTTTTTGTCCGGTGAGCGCGGCGAAGGTAAGAGGAGTGATGAACTCCTGCGCCGCACGGGTCATCAGCACTTGCACGTCCAACTTTTCCTGCTGCAAACGGCGAACCAGTTCCGCAGCTTTGTAAGCCGCAACGCCTCCAGTGACGCCGAGTGCGATTTTCATCTGGTGCGCGGCGGATGCTACTTCTTCCGCTTGCCGTCCTTATCCTCAGGCTCTCCGCTCAATTCCTTGGCTTCGTATTCGAGCAGACCTTTCAGCAATTCTTCTTCGGCGATGCGCGTGGTCTTGCGCGATCGCGGGTTATCGACCATGGGGCGTCCGCCGATCATCAACTGCCGTGCGCGGCGCGCGACGACTACAACATATGCAAACTGGCTTTCCGGTGGATCTCTCAACACGGCCATATTCAGATCAGCCTCCAAAGGACTTCAAAATTTCGCGAATTCTTTCTTCCTTACGAGGCACCCGGCATCGCGAGCCAAGTGCAATGGCCTGGACTTCTTTACCGGCGCGTTCGATATCGTCGTTGATGATGGCGTAATCGTAGCTACTATAGTTCAACATCTCCTGCCGCGCACGTTCGAGACGACGCCGAATTTCGTCTTCTGAATCCTGGCCACGCTGCCGTATGCGATGTTCGAGCTCCGTGCGAGAAGGCGGCAGGACGAAGACTGCTACAGCACTAGGCAGCTTTTGTTTTACCTGCAAAGCGCCCTGTACGTCAATTTCGAGAACCAGATCTTTTTTTTGCTCCTGCGCTTCGGTTACAGATTTGCGCGGAGTGCCGTACCAATGCTTTCCGAACACCTGGGCATATTCCAGGAAATCGCCGCGTTCCACCATTTCCTGAAATTGAGACTCGGAGACAAAATTGTACCATTTGCCCTCGCTCTCCGTCTTGCGCGGCATGCGCGTGGTGCACGAAACAGATAGCATGGTGCCGGGCAGCCGCAAAATTTTTTCCACCAGAGTGGACTTCCCCGAACCCGATGGCCCGGAGACGATGAGCACCAAAGGTTCCGTTTTGCTCATTCTATGTTTTGCACCTGTTCGCGCAATTTTTCGATTTCAGATTTGATCTCCAGGCCGATGCGAGTGATTTCCAGACCTTCGCCATCGTTACCGGGAGTTTTTGAAAGCAACGTGTTGGCTTCGCGCTGCATTTCCTGGAGGAGAAAATCGAGTTTCTTGCCGGCTTCCGAAGCGCTGACGAGCAGGCCCTCAAATTGTTGCACGTGGCTACGCAGGCGCACCAACTCTTCGGAAACGTCGCTACGCTCGGCAGCCAGCGCGGCTTCCTGAGCCAATCGGCTTGGATCAATTTGTGCTTCGCCGAGAAGCTCTTTCATGCGTGTTTCAAGGCGTTTTGCGAAAGCGGGCCGCGCGCGCTCGGCCAGTGTGGTCAGGTTCGAGGCCAAGGCCGCAATGCTTCGAAGCCTCGCGGACATCTCCTGGCGGAGGAGGTCGGCTTCTTCCTCGCGCATGCGATCGAGCTTGTCGAGCGATTCAACCATACAGCGCCCGAGCACGGCTTCCAGACGCTCGAGTTCGCTTTCCAGCGACGCGTTGGGGGCGCCGATCACTCCAGGCAAGCGCATGATGGACTCAACATCCGGCTCGGACTCAATTCTGAATTCTTTTCGCAGCGAAGTGGCAGCTTTCAGATAGGCCGCGGCCACTTCGCGGTTCACGCCGATCGCGGCGGGGCCGGCCAGCTCGTAGTGCACCGTGACGTCGAGATGGCCGCGGCGAACGCGCTCGCGAATGATTTGGCGAATGCGCGGTTCGAGTGGTTCGAAACCTTCGGGCATGCGCAAATGCAAGTCGAGGAAACGGTGATTCACGCTGCGGATGGTTACGCGCAGGCTCCAGCCATTTTCCGCGGCTCGAGACTGAGCATAGCCGGTCATGGACTTCAGGCCCGCACTCGCAGACGCTGAAGTGGTGTGCATCGGTTTTGGACTTGAGCCTGACATTTTTATACGGGCCCTGCGGTTCGCGTCACCGTGTCAACATCGCGGAATTGCATTTCGTAAAGCCGCGCATAAACACCGCCGCGCGCGAGGAGTTCATCATGCGTTCCGCGCTCACGGATTGTGCCGCCTTCCAGCACAGCAATCAAGTCCGCGCGACGAATTGTGGAGAGCCGATGGGCGATCACGAAGACGGTGCGGCCGGTCATCAGATTATTCAGCGCGTCCTGAACGAGCATTTCCGATTCAGAGTCCAGCTCAGACGTCGCTTCGTCCAAAATCAGGATTGGAGCGTCTTTCAATAGCGCGCGGGCAATGGCGAGGCGCTGACGTTGGCCGCCGGAAAGCCTTTGGCCGCGGTCGCCGATCAGGGTCTGGTAGCCACCCGGCATTTGCATGATGAAATCATGAGCGAGCGCTGCTTTGGCTGCTGCAATCACTTTTTCTTCCGGCAGGTTGGGCCGGCCGTAACACAAATTGTTCCATATGGTGTCGTTGAAGAGGATGGTTTCCTGCGTCACGATGGCCATCTGCTCGCGCAGCGAACGCAAAGTCATTTCACGAACATCCTGGCCATCTATCAGCAGCGAACCTGAGGTGGCGGTGTAAAAACGGGGGAGCAGATTCACCAGGGTGGTTTTGCCGGCGCCGCTCGAGCCTACGATTGCGATCACTGCGCCCGCCGGAACTTTCAACTTCAGATTACGGAGCGTGGGCGCATCGCCATCGTCGTAAGTAAAGCTGGCGTCGACAAATTCGACAGATTCCGAAAGGCGCGGCAACGCTTTGGCATTCGGCATATCCAGCTTTTCTTCGGGCAAATCGAGAAGCCTGAATACCTGCGCGGACGTTCCCAGGGCCTGTACGAAAAGCTGATAGATGTTGCCGATGCGCTTGATGGGTTCGTAGGCTTTGAACAGCGCGAACGTAAAGGCGCCGAATGAACCAATCGACATGCGGCTGGCTTTGATTTCGCCGCGAGCGAAGAAAAGGATCATGGCGACTACAACCGCACCGAGCACGTCCATGATCGGTCCGGTGCCGGCCATGGCGCGGACCCAGCGCATATTTTCGCGGAGCAAACTTCGGGCGGCATCGCGGAATTTGCGGATTTCGAATCCTTCCATCCCGAAAGCTTTTACAACGCGGTTTCCGCTGATGGTTTCTTGAAGTATCTGGCTTAGATCAGCAAGGCGAGACCGGCTTCTTTCCGTGGAGCGGCGAATTTTGCGCGTTAGTTTCGCGACGGGCCAAACCACCAGCGGAACGAGGACAGCGGAGCCGACGGCCATGCGCCAGTCGATGAGCAAGAGCACGCTGACAAAGGCTATGAGGTTGAAGATCTGACGGAAAAAATCCGCCATGTAATCGGAAAATGCTGCGCGCAGCTGTTCCACGTCGCTGACCACCGCAGACATCACACGGCCGACTGGGTTGTGATGAAAAAAGCCGACGGGCTGCTGCACGACCTTGCGGTACACGCTATTGCGTAGATCGGTAACGGCCGAAAGGCCGACATACTGGATTAGTGTGCTACCGAAATATTCAGCGATAGCTTTGAACAAAAAGATGAAGAGCAGAGCAAGCGCGAAAACCGACCACACGTGATGCACGCGCGATGGAACGAAGTCGTTCATGTAAACAACGCGATTGGACCAGGGGATGGTGAAGAGGACGAGCTTCTGAAGGCCCGAGCCGGGATTTAGCACGACGTCGATAGCGGGTTTAATGGCCAGCGGGACAAGGCCTTCTGCGATTCCCATGGCCGCCATGAGCAACACTCCGACGGCAAGAATCCCGGTGTAAGGCGACAAGTAGCGGAGCAACCGGCGAAATTCTTCGCCCTGCGTCATGGTGCTCACGCCGTCTTTTATTTCAGAATTCAAATCGGCAAACCCTCGGCACAAATCAGCAAAGATGCGCCATTCTAAGACGCGGTCTTATCCAGATCGCGATGAACGACTTTAGCGGAATAGCCTTTTTTCTTAATGGCCCGGCTGATCACTTCCGCCATCGCTACGGAACGGTGACGTCCCCCGGTGCATCCCAGCGCAACGGTAAGATAGCTTTTACCTTCCTGAATGTAGTGCGGGATCAGGTATAGCAGCAAGCTTTCCACGCGGCGCAAAAATTCTCCGGTTTGCGGGAACGAACGAATGTAACGGGTCACACGCGGATCTTTCCCGCTAAATGGCCGCAAGCGCGGCACAAAAAATGGATTGGGAAGAAATCGCACGTCAAACACCAAGTCCGCATCCGCTGGAATACCGTAGCGGTATCCAAAACTCACCAACGACACGAGAAGCGGACGCCTTCCCGGTTTTTGAAACCGGTCGATAATAAACTGGCGCAGCTCATGGACGTTGAATTTTGTGGTGTCGATCACCACATCCGCCAAGCGGCGAATCGGCGCCATCCGGCGGCGCTCCTCACGTATGCCCTCAGCGACCGATCCGCCGCGCCCGAGCGGATGCGGCCGGCGCGTCTCGCTAAAACGGCGCATCAGAGCTTCATCGCTGGCCTCGATGAACACTAGCGTCGCAGGATGCTCGCTGATTAATTGGCGATAGATGCCCGGGAGTTTTTCGATCTGCTCGCCCTCGCGTGCATCCACCAACAACGCAGCGCGTTCAATTTCGACGCCTTCGGCATACAGCTCGCCAAATTTTGGAATCAGCGCAACCGGGAGGTTATCTACGCAATAAAAACCAAGGTCTTCGAAGGTATTCAGGACGGAGCCTTTTCCGGAGCCGGAAAGCCCGGTGAGGAGAACTAACTGGTGCGCATCGCGGGTTCGGTTTCTCGGCGTGCGCTTCACGGCAGCGGCGCTAGGCCTTTACACGCCGGCGATGCGTGCTGGGAATGCGAAGGTCTTCGCGATATTTTGCCACCGTTCGACGGGTTACGTGGATGCCTTCATCGCTGAGCTTTTTGGTGATTTGTTCGTCCGTGAGCGGGTGAGAAGTATCTTCGTCTTCGATCATTTTCTTCACGCGGCGCTTGAGGGACAGCAGCGACATCTCGCTGCCTTGCGGGCCGTTCACCGATTCGCTGAAGAAATAACGCAGCTCGAGCACTCCTTGCGGGGTGTGCACGTATTTATTGGCCACCGCGCGGCTCACGGTGGAAGGATGCACGCCGACTTCCTCGGCGACTTCCTTGATCATCATGGGCTTCAGCTGATCCGCGCCGTAATCGAGAAAATCACCCTGGCGCCGAAGAATCGACTGGCAAACGCGCTGAATCGTATGCTTGCGCTGTTCAATATTTTTCATCAACTGGATGGCGGCGGTGAAACGCTCTTTCACATAGTTCCGCACGTCGCGGTCGGCAGCATCACGCGCCAAAAGACGCCGGTAGGTAGGATTCAATCGAAGCTGCGGCAAGTCATCATCGTTCATGAATGCCTGCCACTCGCCGTCCACTTTTCGGAATTGGACGTCCGGCTCAACCAGCCGCGGCTCGGTGCGGTTATATCGCAAACCGGGTCGAGGATCGAGGCGCTTGATCACGTCCACCGCGCGTTTTACAAGCTCGACTGGCCGATTCAGCGCGCGCGCCACTTCTTTCAGCTGATTATTCTGGAGAAGCTTTAGGTGATCGGCGATGATCTGCTGCGCCAATGTATTTTGCGGATCGACGAGCTTGAGCTGGATGAGCAAACATTCCTGCAAATCGCGCGCCGCGATCCCCGGAGGATCAAATTCCTGCACCATGGCCAGCGCTTCTTCCACGTCCTCCATCGAATAATTGGCCGCTTGGGCAATTTCATCGAGCGAAGCGGTGAGGTATCCGTTTTCGTCCAGGTTGCCAACGATGGATTCAGCAATTTTGCGAACGGTCTCCGTGCAGATGCTTACGCTAAGCTGCCAATTCAGATGGTCGGCGAGGCTCTGTGGAGAAGAAAGAAATTTGTCGAAGGAAGGTTTCTCGATTTCTTCGCGTTCGCTGTTGGAAATTCTCTCGGCGCCTGAATCGAGGTACTGCGTGAAAAACGAGCCGAAATCGAATTCGTCAAATGGATTCGCGGGCGCGATTTCCGGAACTTTTTCGGTTTCTTTTTTGAGGAACGCTTCGTCGGTGTAACTTTCCGCAGTGACTCCGTCGTCTTCCGTCGCTTCGTCGAGCACGGGGTTCGCCATGATCTCCTGATTGATCATTTCCCGCAGCTCCAGACGATTCAGCGCCAGAACGCTGACCATCTGCACCAAGCCTGGTGTGAGTATCTGCTTTTGCGCGACGCGTAGGTTAAGTTTGGGCTGGAGCCAATTCATAAAGTTCGTTTCAGTTTAGCCGGAAACCTTCGCCGAGATATATCCTTCTTACTTCTGTATTTTCGGAAAGGTCTCTGGGAGTTCCCGCAAATAATATTCTCCCATCACTGATGATGTAGGCGCGATTGGTTACCGCCAGTGTCTCGCGCACGTTGTGGTCGGTTACCAGAACTCCAATTTCGGCCGCGCTTAAATCCGCGATAATTTTCTGGATGTCCACCACAGTCAGCGGGTCGATCCCCGAAAATGGCTCGTCTAATAAAACAAACGAGGGCGACAACACCAGCGAGCGCGCGATTTCCAGACGGCGCCGCTCGCCGCCCGACAGCACATAGGCCTGGCTGTATCGCACTCCTTCGAGCCCCATTTGCGCCAACAACTCCTCCACACGGTCGCGCCGCTGCTCTGGAGTGATCGGCAAAGTCTCCAGCACGGCGAGCAAATTCTCTTCTACCGTTAATTTCCGAAAAACCGAAGGCTCTTGAGGAAGGTAGCTGATGCCGCTGCGGGCCCGGAGGTACATCGGGAGGTCGGTAATATCCTCGCCGTCCAGTAAAACACGCCCATAGTCCGGACGCGCTAGACCGACCAGGATGTAAAACGTCGTGGTCTTTCCGGCGCCGTTCGGCCCGAGCAACCCAACCACTTCGCCTTGTTGAATTTCCAAGCTGACATCATTAACAACTTTTCGCCCTCTGTAGGACTTGCTCAGAGCGGCCGCCTGAAGTTTCAACATGCCGGTTCATTACTCAACTCGGTGCCTGGTTAACGTGCGCGAACCTTCTTGCGAATCTATTAAAATCGTATCATTCGCAACAAAGAAGGTCAACGAATGGCCCGTAGTTGTGTCGCTAGATGCATCGGTAATTGTTGGTTTTCCACCGGAAAGGACGAATTTTCCGCCACTTGCGGTGTATTCGGCCTGCTCAGCGGTGCCCCGGCGGTCGCCCTGCTGCACCACCACCCCTCCCGTGGCCAATGCGCGGTCGAGCTGGCGAGGCCCGGTAGCGTTCGCGGGAGGCTTGCCAGCGGCTGCGGCCCCCACCTGGGTGCTTTGCGCTGGGGTCAGAAAAACGTCCAGAACGGGCGATTGCAAGGAGCCCTGTTGGGAAGTAGCGGTTACCCCGCCCTCCAGGTGGGCTTTTCCGGAGTCGCTCCAGTAGGTCAGCACGGGTGCCCTAATTTGCCAGAGTGTAGGGCCAGAGGGCGCTTCGGAAGGCGTTTGCATCCCCTTGGATTGCTGTACGTGTGTCGAAGATTTGGGCGGCAACCTAGGCTCACTCGCAGGAATTTTCGGGAATGGTCCAGACGCCTGGGGAAAAACTGCTACCACGCCACCGGACGCCACTAATTTCTTTTCGTCGCGCCAGACTTCGATCTGATTGGCATCCAGCACGGATTCGCCCTGCCACATTCGGGCATGGCCGGAGTAAAGCGCGCGGCCTGACGCGTTCGAAGCCGTAAGCGTGGCAGCGGTAACATGCGCCGGACCTGCGCCCAAGTTTACAGCGGTATTTTGTTCCGACGATAAATATATGGATGCGACTCCGCCGGTGGCTTGAATTTCCCCGGACTTCTGATTGATCGATACGCTGTGCGCGGTGGTCCGACTGGTGGAATCAAAAAGCACGGGCGAACCGTCCATTGAAAGATTGTCGGTCTTGCTGACCATTCGCGCGTGGTCAGCGGTAGCCTGCCGATCAGCCTGCTGGAAATGCACATTGCCGGTTTCGTCGAGTGTTTCCCACTCGCCGGTCGAGCCGAACGTCGCGACGAGTTCGTTTGCAGTGGTAACTTGAGGCGCGCCGGAGGAAATTGTTCGTTTTATTTCTGCGCCGGAATGACCCAGTAATTTTGCCAAGCGGCCATTCGCGCCAAAGACTGTGACAAATTTCTTGGCGTGCAGCGCGGTTAACTCATTGCCGTTTTTCATTTCAATGGTGGCAGGCGCCAGAGTCTCCGCACTCTGGGCACGCGGCTGATCAGCTTGCTTTCCCGCGCCGAACAATACGCGTAACGAGGCCGTCTTTAGGGTACGCGATTGGCCAGCTTGCACTGAGTCCAGCACCGTGCCGCCACTAGTGGTCATCATGTGAACCACATTTTGCGGAAGCATGGCAATTTCCACGTGCCCGCTCGAAAAATGGTCGGTCCCGGCGGGCGCCTGGCGCGATCCTTGAACGTTTCCATTAGCGACCATGCTTTCGATCCATCCTCGCTGATCGAGCGAAGCTTCAAACTGGTTTGCTGCGATGGTTACCTGGCCACCCGCTTCCGTGGAGTGAATGACCGGGCTTCCTTCGGCCGTGACGTGCTGCGCTTTGAAATCGGAATCCAGATCGATCGTAATTTTATCGGCGGTGAGTTCGCGGGTGCCTTGGCGAAGGTCAGCAGGGGCTGTGAGCAAGACTTTGCGTTCATCGCGACGAACTTCCAAGCTTCCGCCGGTTACGTTGACCGGCAAACCGTTCGTGCGATCCGATGCAGCAAGGTCCATGTGCACGTCGTGTTGCAGCACGATAAGGGAGTTTTGAGTGCTGTAGGTGACGCCCACAGCGTGGCCTTTCCCTTGTGGGAAGCTGAACGAAACAGGTTGCGGCGTGGACGCGTCGCCAGTCTCGCGATTGAAGGTGAGATCGCGAGTGTTTATCTGAATTGTTTTGTCCGCACTGCCCGCAGGCGGATTGGCGCTGGCCATGTCGATTTGCACATCGCCCTGGCAGCGGACCGCGCCTGTTTTTGGCTGATAGCTGCATTCGCGCGTGTGTATATTGTCGTTGCGATTTCCATCGCGGCCATAAATCGTGACCCAGACATCTTCCAGAAGGTAGCTGTTCTGATCTCTGTATTCGGTGGCATGCGATGCGCGCACGGTGAAGATGGTGCGGTCGCCTTCCACCTTCGAAAAGGTCATTTGGTCGGACTGCTGTTGCACGCTGGAAGGAACAGCTTTCGGCCCCGACTTTCGGGCTTCAGACTCGCGTATCGCACGGCGCGAATATACGCCGATAACGACCAGCGCAATCACACCAGCGGTTATGGCAGCCCAACGTGCGTATCGCGCTGCTTCTTTATTCTGCAACGAAATCTCCTGCGCCTTTGCAATCTCAAACTACAAACGAATGCACCAAAACCTGGCAGTGACGATTGATTGCTCTTACTTCTTAGAAGCTGAGTATAGGTGAGAGGTTTCCAGCGGACAACTGCGTGTGGAGATACTGTGCACGAAGCGCGAGAGTTTGAACTATTCGCCGCCCGTGAGGACGCCAAGTCCGGAAGCGGCGACGCTATCGCGAGTCGTATTTTTCACCAGGTACATGGCCTCGTCGGCAAGATGCAACAGCTCAGCCTTGGTGCGGGAATCCGTGGGATAGGAAGCTACGCCGACACTCGCAGTGATGTGAGCGTTTATACCGGCGTCTTTCAGCCACACGGCTTCCCGAATCAATTTATGCAGACGACGGGCCACGCCGTATGCGTTCTCTTTGGAAGTCTGCGGCAACAGAACAACAAATTCATCGCCGCCATAGCGGAAGGCGAGGTCGATCAAGCGGCATTTATCTTTGATGGCTTGTCCAATCTCCGCCAGTAATTTCGATCCTGCCAAGTGCCCATAGGTATCGTTGATACTTTTGAAGTGGTCCAGGTCTATGAAGATCAGCGAAAACTCGAAGGCATAACGGTGCGAACGGTATATTTCCGTGTCCAACATGAAATTCAAATGCCGGGCATTGTAGAGCGTGGTGCAGTCGTCCGTGATGGTGAGCTCGTGAATTCTTTGGACATGGCGGGCATTTTCGATGGCGATTGCAGCATAATCCGCCAGCGCTTCCAGAAGAGCGAGGTCCCGTTTGCTGAAGCCTTCGGGGCCAACACAATTTATTAGCTCGATTACGCCGAGGCACTGCTCACGGAATCGTACCGGAACAGCCACGATGGAGCGCGTCTCCATCTTCGTTTTCGAATCCACTTGTTTGAAGAACCGCGAATCCGTGCTGGTATCCGGCACTACGACCACTTCACCGGTCTGCGCTACCCAACCGGCCAGACCTTGTCCAACTTTGATTCGGACATCTTTCAGGGCTTCGGCGCCTTTGCCGGTGGCGATTTGAAAGAAAAGCTCGCCCTTTTCCAAATCCATCAGGAGCAAAGACCAGGTATCCGGCCGCAGCACCTCGTTAATTTTTTCCATGATGGTGCGAAGCACTTGGTCGAGCTGAAGCGAAGAGGTGAGCGCTTTGCCAAGCTCGTGGAATACGGTTACTTCGTTGATGTTTTCCGGCAAGTCCAGACCAAGACCTGGGCTTCGACGTCTTTCTACGCCGGTGAACGGTTTCCCGTCCGTGGCTCGCCGGATAGCCTCACCGGGGACACGTTTCTTCGGGTCTGGAGATTCTGTGGGCAACAGATTCATTATAGAGAACGCTTTCCAGTATCCGCAACGGCCTTGACGGCGGTGATTTTCAATTGGCCAACACCTGATTAAGCGGCACCTTTCGAGCACATTGACACACTCTCGACCCACGCCTATATTTTGTGTGGGAACCGGTCTCGGTCGGATGTCTTCTACGCCCTTCGGCGAACACTTAAAACGCGAGCGGGAAATGCGCGGTGTCACTCTGGAAGAAATCTCCACCGCCACACGCATTGCTCCGCGCTTTCTGGTCGCATTGGAGAACGAACACTGGGACGAGCTGCCTGGCGGCGTTTTCAATCGCGGATTTATACGTGCGGTCGCTCGCTTTCTGGGGCTTGATGAAGACACTCTGGTGTCTGAATATGCGCTGCAAACAAAAGGACGTTCAGAACCAGGTGTGGTGGCCGATCCTCCACTGGAATCTAGCCGTCGTTGGCCGGCAATCGCTCTTGTAATTGTCGTGGCTATTTTGCTTGTCGCGGCGGCTGTCGTCGCCGCGCTGCATTTCGCGCCGCAGATTTCTGCTTGGCTGCATAAACATTCCACACCGTCGGCTACAGCGCCCCAGCCGGCGTCTGGAGATTCCCATTAGCGCCGAACTTCGCGAAAGCGTTCGCGCCGGAAAAGCGACCGCGGAACAAAAAACCGCGGTTTTCTCTGGAGGAGCTTCATTAACGCCTGAGGATCGCGCGGAGTTGCTTACGATTCTTACCGCCGATTCCGATCCCGCGATTGCGGAACGGGCGCAGAGCGTTATTTTGACGCAGCCGATTGAACCTTTCGTCTCGGCTCTTGCCCGCCCCGATACCGACTCGCGCATGTTCGCCTATTGCGCCGATAATCTTTCCCAAAAGGCTGGGATTGCCGATGCACTGGCCAAGAATCCGGCGTGTCCCTCGGGAGTGATTGCGCATGTGGCATCGCGTTTAACTGCGGCTGGAGTACAAGCGCTCTTGGACAACTTGGACCGGCTGAGTTCCGACGCGCAGTTGGTGGTTGCTGTGACACATTGCAAGGGCGCGACACCAGAACAGCAAGAACTTTTGGCGGATTTACAGAAAACCGAGGGGCTAATCCTTCCAGACATCGAAGAAGTAGCTGCGGAAATTGAGCCAGAAAAGAAAAAACGAGTGACCCTGCTTCAGCGGCTCACTCAAATGAATGTGGTGGAACGCATTCAACTCGCGCTGAAAGGCGGGCGCGAAGAACGCATGCTTTTAATTCGCGACCCCAACAAAATCGTGCAACGAGGTGTGCTGCAATCGCCGCGTCTTACCGATCTGGAAGTGGAAAATTTCGCGGCCATGGCTAATGTTTCCGGCGAGGTTCTGCGCATCATCGCGGCGAGTCGTGTGTTTATGAAGGCTTATACGGTGGCCAGAAACCTGGTGAAGAACCCGAAGACGCCACTCGACGTATCGCTACATCTTCTTCCCAGAATGAACGCGACGGATTTGAAACTTCTCACTACCAACAAGAATATTCCCGAAACACTTCGCTCTACGGCGATGAAGCTCCATCGCCAGCGTTACGCGCCCAAGGCTCAGGACTAAATTTTTAGGCGGGTGTGAAGCGTTATTTGCTGCTCGGCGCTGCAAGCGAAGCAGCGATTTTAGCTTTGTACTCCTGAGCCTTTGCGAGGATTTCCTTTTCGTCCAGCGTTAGCATCTGGCGGTCTTTCATCACGATTTTTCCGGCGATCACTACCGTGCGCACATCCGAGGCCTTCAACGCGTAAACAATTTCCGAGTAAACGTCGTACATCGGCACGGCGTGGGGCGCCTCAGTGTCCACCAGGATAAGGTCTGCTTTCTTCCCGGGCTCCAACGAGCCAATCATTTTTCCCATGTGCAATGCGCGCGCGCCGTTGATGGTGGCCATCTCGACCACTTGCTTCGCGGGCAGCGCGCGGGGCTCCATGCGCGTCACTTTCTGCAGCTTCGCGGCGAGATCCATTTCTTCAAACAAATCCTGGTTGTTGTTGCTCGCGGCGCCGTCGGTGGCCACTCCGATGGGTTCGCCTGCGGCCAGCATCTCAGGCACCGGCATCACTCCCGCCGCGGTTTTCATATTGCTCGAGGGATTGTTGGTGCAACCGACATTGAAGTGCGCAAGCGTCGCGATGTCCGCCTGGTCCACCCAAATGCAGTGCGCTCCCACTACATCAGGGCCGAGAAATCCGATGCGTTCCAAGTATCCGACGGGTGTTGCTCCGTGTTTTGCGCGACTTTGTTCCAGTTCAAATTGCGCTTCGGCGATGTGAATCAAAATAGGCGAATTATTCCGGCGCGCCAGGGCTGCTGCATCCTGTAGAGTCTTTTCGGAACAAGTGTAAATGGAATGCGGCGCGACCGCTGCAACGATCAAAGAATCGCCTTTCCAGTGATCCAGATATTTCTGCGTGTAGGCGAAGGCTTGGTCCAGAGTTTTATTATCGGGTGCGGGAAAATCGATGATGGTCTCACCCAAGACGCCGCGCATGCCCGCTTCTTTGGTTACGCGCGCGACGACATCCTCGAAATAGTACATGTCCGCGTAAATGGTGATGCCACCGCGCAACATCTCCAGCACGCCGAGCTTGCTTCCCCACTCCACAAACTCCGGCGTGACGTTGCGAGCCTCCGCGGGGAAAATATATTTTTGCAGCCATTCATCGAGTGAAAGATCGTCAGCCAAACCGCGAAAAAGGCTCATGGCAGCGTGGGCGTGGCCGTTAATCAGCCCGGGCAACATGAGGGAACCATGAGCGTCAATGGTGTGCGCGGCTTCGAATTTGCTCTCGATTTCCGCGCGCGGCCCGACGGCAACGATCGAATCGCCTAGGATGACGACGGCGCCGTTTTCAATCACCCGCCGTTGCCCGTCCATGGTGACGACCGTTCCGCCGGTGACCAGGAGATCCACTTTGTCATGTTTATCCTGAGCGGATCCCATCGCTGGGAGCAGGAAGGCTATGCAGCACAAAAGCAAGGAATGCACCACGAATGAAAATACGTTTTCCCTTTGCATTGTTCCTCTGGAATGGTTTCAGCGAACCAAAAAATTTCGTGAACAGCACTTACTGAGTATTGCCCGCGCACGTTCTCTACAGAAATGATGAGTCAAATGGGCGCGGCAAGAGCTTCGCGGAACTCTCGCGCTCGATCTTTCCTTTCAAGTTCGCAAGAATCACCGGAACGTCGCCGCAAAACTCCCAAATAATCTGGCGGCAAGCGCCGCAAGGAGGCGTCAGCGTGTCTGTCTCCGTCACTACCGCGATGGCGTCAAATCCGCGCTCGCCTTCCGAAAGAGCTTTGAAAATTGCCACGCGTTCGGCGCAACATGTAAGCCCGTAGCTTGCGTTTTCGATATTGCATCCGGTGTAGGTTCGTCCCGAGTTCGCACGCACGGCCGCTCCCACGCGAAAATCCGAAAATGGAGCGTGCGCGTTTTCCCGCGCTTGTTTTGCAGCCAAAATCAAAGCGTCATATTCGCTCATGCTTTGCCTTTCGTAGGTCGAGTGCTGCCAAGCGCCAACTTAATTTTTCTCTGCGGCGATTCGCGGTAGGACCGCTCGCAGCAGCGCGATAAATTGACCTTTCACACGTTCGCCTGTTGCCAGAACTTCTGCATGATCCAGCGGACCATCCAGAATCCCGGAAGCCATATTCGTCACGCAAGAAATTCCGAGCACGCGAATTCCCATGTGCCGCGCCGCAATCACTTCCGGCGCGGTGGACATGCCCACCAAGTCGGCACCAATCGTTCTTAAATAGCGAATCTCGGCCGGCGTTTCGTAACTCGGCCCTAAAAGCGCAGCGTAAACGCCTTGGTGAGCAGCAATGCCAAGTTTTCTCGCTTCGGCGAGCGCGATTTCGCGATACGAACTCCAGTACGCTTGCGTCATGTCGGGAAAGCGCGGACCGAAGCGTTCGTCATTCGGGCCGACGAGGGGGTTCGCGCCCTGCAAATTAATATGATCGCGAATCACCACCAGCGCGCCTTGCGTGAAGTCCAGATTAATTCCTCCAGCTGCGTTTGTCAGGATGGCAGATCGAATTCCCAGCCGCCCGAATACGCGCAACGCAAAGGCCACTTCCCGCGCCGAATATCCTTCATACAGATGGACGCGGCCTTGCATCGCCGCAACCGCGATACCGTCAACTTTTCCGATGACCAAACGGCCGGCATGGCCTACCGCCGTCGAACGCGGAAAATTTGGAATTTTCTGGTACGGAATGCGCACCGCATCAGTGAATTCATCGGCAAAGGAGCCCAGGCCTGAACCCAGCACGAGCGCGATCTTCGGACGCAGCTTCGTCTTCGATAAAATAAACTTCGCGGCGCGTCCGGCCCGCGCATATTCAGTGGCCGGCGGAACGGCGGGGGTAGCCGCCTTCAAGCGAACTGCACTCATCGAAGCATAACTCCTACGATAGATGCGGACATTAGATTCGCCATGGTCCCGGCCAACATGGCGCGAATTCCAAGCCGGGCGAGGTCCGCTCTTTTATTAGGAGCCAGCGCGCCGATGCCACCAATTTGTATTCCGATGGAACTGAAGTTGGCGAACCCGCACAACGCAAAAGTAGCGATGGTGAAAGAGCGCGGGTCCAACGAGTCTTTCAGGGGCCCCAGCCGCTGAAACGCCACCAGCTCATTCGTCACCATGCGCAGCCCCAACAAATTTCCAATAGTGTGGCAATCCCGCCAAGGAATTCCGATCACCCACGCAATGGGTGAAAAAAGCCAACCGAAAATTTGCTCCACGCTGGAGGGAAACCACGAAATCCCGAGGTGCAGAAGCCCGTTGTGAACCGCGCCAAAAATTCCATCCACCAGATAAATCAGCGCAATGAAAGTAATCAACATGGCGCCCACGTTTACGGCAAGATTCAAGCCGTCAATCGTGCCGCGGGAAATTGCCCCCAGCGCATTGGTGTCGCGTTCCAACGGAGCCATCTCCACGCGACCGGAGGTGACCGGAATTTGCGTCTCCGGCACCAGCATCTTCGAAAGCAAAATGGTTCCCGGCGCGGTCATGATCACGGCGGCAAGCAAATGTTTGGCCTCGATCCCGTACGCGATATAGGCAGCCATGATTCCGCCGGAAACGTGCGCCATGCCGCTGGTCATCACCGTCATCAACTCCGAATGCGTGAGCTCGGGAAGAAATGGACGGATGGTGAGCGGAGCTTCCGTTTGGCCCATGAAAATGCTGGCGGCGACGTTGAGCGATTCGGCGCCGCTGGCTCCCATTAATCGAGTCATCACACGCGCGGCTTGCTTGATGATGAATTGCATCACGCCGTAGTAATAGAGCAGCGCAAAAACCGCAGCGATAAAAATAATAGTGGGAAGCACCTGGAAGGCGAAGAAAAATCCCATCGGCGAGCCCTTTTTGCCAAGGTCGCCGAAAACAAATTGCGAGCCGAAGAACGCATAGTCCAGCACCCAATTTACCGCCGCGCCCGCTTTCTGAAACAGCAAGCGCCCGTATTGCCAGCGCATCACCAAAAACGCGAACACGATCTGGAGTCCCAGACCCCACGCTACAGTTTTGTAGCGTATGGCGCGGCGATTCGTGGAAAACAGAAACGCCAGGCTCATCATAGTAATCATTCCCAAAAGGCCTAGCAGACGATGCATTCCGCACACGCTCCTTTTTTGCGCAACACTCGCTTATCGAGTTTCCGTCGCGCCAATGATTTTTCGGACCAGCGGCGACCGAGGCGGCGGCTTCTCGCCGATTTCAAAACTTTGCGAGAGCAACTCCACCGCGCGAACCAGCCGCGAATCGAGGTTGTAGTGCACGGTGCAGAGATTCTCGCCGGCCTCGACCTTATCGCCGATCTTTTTTTCGAGGGTTACTCCGACCGCCGGGTCCACGGAATCTTCTTTTTTCTCGCGGCCGCCTCCTAGCATCATGCTGGCGACTCCCACGTCTTCCGCGCGAATCGCGGTGACGAACCCGGCTCGCGGCGCGTCTATCCGCGCAGTATGCTTCGCATGCGGCAGACGAGACGGATCGTCCACTACGCCCTCATCGCCTCCCTGCAAACGTATGATCTCGCGGAATGTATCATGCGCGCGCCCCGATGCAATCATTTCCGCCGCGAGCTTGCGCCCTTCGTCCACTGAGCCGGTTCGCTTCCCCAGGAAAATCATCCAGGCCGAAAGCTCGTAGCAAAGCGCGCGGAGATCCGCGGGGCCTTCACCATGTAAAACTTCGATGCACTCTTCCACTTCCAAAGCATTCCCCACTTTGCGCCCGAGCGGCTGTTCCATGTCCGTGATCAGCGCCACGATCTTCGTGCCCATGCGCGTCCCGGTTTCAACCATCAATTCCGCCAGATATTCGGCGTCTGATTGATTCTTCATAAACGCGCCGTGGCCTGTTTTCACGTCCAGAACCAGCGCGTCAATTCCTTCCGCCATTTTTTTGCTCATAATCGATGCGCAAATCAGGTACGGGCTTTCCACTGTGGCGGTCACGTCGCGCAAGGCGTAAAGCTTTTTGTCGGCGGGCGCGATTTCCGGCGTTTGGCCAATCAAAGCGCAACGGCACTTTTCCAGCACGCGCCGGAAATCTGCGAGCTCTAAGTTGACGTTGAAGCCGGGGATCGATTCCAGCTTGTCCAGCGTGCCGCCCGTGTGGCCCAGTCCGCGGCCACTAATCATCGGCACGTACAGTCCGGCAGCGGCCACTACCGGCGCAATCACCAGCGATGTTTTGTCTCCCACTCCGCCGGTGGAATGTTTGTCAACTTTCGGGGCGGGCAAATCGGGCCAAGCGAGGACCAAGCCAGAAAGAAGCATCGCCTCGGTCAGCGCGGCAACTTCCGCGTTGCTCATTCCCCGCCAAATTACAGCCATCAGCCACGCTGCAATCTGATAGTCGGGGATACGTCCGCGCGTGACGCCTTCAATGAGGAAATCGATTTCTTCGCGGGAAAGTTCCGCGGCGTCTCGCTTTTTGCGGATAAGGTCAACAGCTCGCATGAAGAAGGATAGGCGGTCAAGCTAGCATCGGGGGCAAGGCGCGTCAATGAGTGTCACTCGGCTGGCGAGAAAAAGATCGCGCGATTGGCGGGCCGAATATTCGCGATTCGCTGATAACCACTCGTACTAGCGTGGTAAACTGCTAGCAATAGTTTGGAAGCCGCGCGGTAGGGGCCACCGAAATGATTCGTTCCCGTCCACTCTCGCTAAAAGTCAATAGTCGAAATGTCTCCCCATCCAGAGCTGCCTTATTGTTTTTAATCTTCGGCTTGTTCGTGGGCACGCTAGATATGCCAGCTAAACCAGCCCAGAAAAAGCAAACCAAGAAGTCTGAATTGCGCTGGAATCCGCCACAGGTGGATGCTGCCCTGTCATCGATTTCCGCCACGCCGCCCTGCCAGATCGCCAACGTTCTGAAACAGGCCGGTGATCGCGCTGAAGAATTGATTACACATCTTCAGGATTTCGACGCCCAGGAACAGCTTCGCTATGAACAGACCGACGACCTTGGCGTGCCGGAAATGATCACGTCCGCAAAATTTGATTACCTGGTCGATTTCGGCGAGAAATCCGATACGCCGAAGGTCCATGAAACCCGCACGCTTCTATCGGGAGCCGAAAACGCCGACCTCGCCGCGATTCTCGATCGCGGTCTGCCGGCCTTGGCGCTGATTTTTAATCCTGCACTGCAAAGTGATTACGAGATGCGCTGCGAAGGTTTGACCGTTTGGAACGATCAGCCCGCCTGGGTCGTTTATTTCCGCCAGAGTAAAGACAAGCGCGCGCGAACTTTTGGAGTTCGGACGGCTTCACAGGTTATTTCGGTCAGTCTGAAGGGCCGCGCGTGGATCGCCGCGGCTTCCGGCCAAGTGATGCACTTGGAAACGAATCTGGTGAATGAGGTACCGGCGATTGGGATGCGGGGCAATGCGGTTTCCGTCGATTACGCGCCGGTAAAATTCCACTCGCAGGACGTCGAAATGTGGCTGCCTCAATCCGCAGTCGCGTACATCGACTACGGCAAACGTCGGATGATCGTCACGCACACTTTTTCTGATTTTCGTCTATTTTCTGTGCAAACCCAGCAGGTCATCGAGAAGCCTAAGAGCCCGTAGGCGAAATTTCCAACTAGCTGGGCGCGGGTAATTAGAACTTGGCGGGGCGGGCGGCGATTTCTGCGGCAACCTGCTTTACTTCGTCGTGCACCAGGCCGTTGGTCACTAGCACGGACGGGCCCCCGGGCTGATAAGGCGCGCCGGCAATATCGCTAACTTTTCCGCCTGCTTCCGTAACGATCAGCATTCCCGCTGCGGTGTCCCACGATTTCAAGCCAAATTCCCAGAAAGCTTCGAATCGTCCACAGGCCACGGAACAAAGATCCATCGAGGCAGCGCCATCGCGCCGTACCCCGTGCGAACGCAGCGTGAACTCCCAATAATAATGAATATTTAAATTGTCGGCCCGCTTGTGCACCGGGAATCCGGTGGATACCAAACTCGCTGCTAAAGTATTCACAGAGGAGACGTGAATTGGCTTTTGGTTTAGGTAAGCGCCATCGCCTTGCGATGCATAAAACAATTCATTGGTAACCGGATTGAAAACCACACCCACTAGTGGTTTGCCATCCTGGAACAACCCAATCGAAACTGCGAAGCAAGGATAACCGTGCGCGAAATTCGTTGTGCCGTCGAGCGGGTCAACGTACCAGATAAAGGAAGAGGTCGAACTATCCTTGCCCGTGCCCTCTTCGGCCACAATCGTATGTTGCGGAAAATCACGCCGCAAACGTGCGACGATCGCCGCTTCCGATTTGCGATCGGTTTCGGTGACCAAATCGACGTCGCCTTTGTAGATTATTTCTTTCGGACGAGCGTGTCCGGCAAGGATGATGGCGCCCGCTTCGCGCGCGGCTTCGACGGCAGTGCTAAGAAATTGGTTCATGATTTTTGGTCGCCGTCGTTCGCGCGTCTAAACAACTTATCGCGGCGCGGAGGCAGTGAAATATTCTTTGCGGTAACGCACCAAGTCGCCCGTCGTCACTTTCACCGTCACGTGGCGGCGGCTTCCCGACGGCGGCACCGGAGTAGGATAGTAACCCAACAAGTATTGCGTGCGTAGCTCGCGGTCAATGCGGTCGAACATGGCGTCGAGCGAGTGCGTTTCGTCCACCATGAACATCGCGCCGCCCGTGCTATCGGTAATCGTAATTAAGGCGTGCTCGCCGGCTGTATTTCGCCCGCTCTCATTGGCCGCGCGAATCACAATGGAATAGAGCAGCGCCTCCGAAGCAATCGCAGCGCGCCGGGCATCCTCAAATTTTGACAAGCTGGTGGTTTCGCCGGCATCCGTCACCAGAACGATCGCACGGCGCCTGTCCAGTGGGCGCCGTCGAAGCGTGTTCGAAGCCAGCACGATTGCGTCATAGATTGACGTCCCGGCGCCCGAGGTGATTCGGCGTGCAGCCGACTGCAGCTTCGGCACGTCCGACGAAAAATCTGAAAGCTGCGTAACCTTTTCGTCGAACGCAAAAACACTCAGTGTGTCGCCGGGCCGCACCACTTGTCCGATAAAGTGCGCCGCCGATTCGCTTTCAAACTTCATGTCTTTGAACGTGCTCATGCTCGAATCGATCATCAGAGCAAGATCAAGCGGACGATTGGTCTGGGCTTCGAAGCGCTCGATTTTTTGCGCTAGGCCCTCTTCGAAAAGTTGGAACACGTCTTGTTTGAGATCGGGGATGGGCTGTCCGTTGGCATCGATTACGCTGGCCAGGATGCTCACCAGGTTCGTCTGCACACGGATCACGCCTTGCTGTCTGGTTTGCGATTGTTGTGTTTGTTGTGATTGTCGCGCCCCCAAATTCAGCGCAAGCCCGGCGCATGTGAGAAGTCCAATAGTTGTGCAAAGAGCGGGGAATCCAGCCGGCAGGGATCGCTTCATTTGTTTGTAGGAAACTTAGATTCATCCGGGCGGGAAATGGCTTCCTGTGAAGGTGTTTCCCCTTCAGCCCAAACCGCGCCGCCTGCAAAAAACTCCTTCTTCCAGATCGGCACGTCGTGTTTTAAAGTATCGATGGCGTACCGGCAGGCCTCAAAAGCAGCGTTTCGATGTGCCGAGCTTACGGCAATCCACACGCTGGTCTCGCCAATCTCCAGCCGCCCCAAACGGTGAATAATGGCCAGCCGACGAATCGGGAACTTTTCGCGGATCTGTTCGCCAATCTCGCGCATTTTGGCCAGAGCCATCGCCTCGTACGCTTCGTACTCCAGGTAGAGCGTGCGCTTTCCCTTGAAATTGTTGCGCACGAAGCCGTCGAAGACCACCATCGCGCCATCTTCCGGAGCTTTCAATTTTTCCAAAAGCTCGCCCGGCTGAATGGGCTCGCGCACCAGCTCGAAGATGTCGTCGTTGTTACCGGTTCCCTGCCCTCCACTGACGGGCGGAAGGAAAGCCACTTCATCTCCGTCCGCCACCGAAGCTCGCCATTCGGCATATTCCTGGTTCACCGAGGGAGCGATCGAACTTCGGAATTCGGCAAGTTTCGGGAACCGCCGCGCGTAACGCTCAAAAAGATCTTCCACGCGCGCGCCTTCGGAAAGACCGGCGTCTTCGGCCGCCACGCCGACGATTTCTTTTAGTTGTCCAAAAAATAGTACGCGAACGCGCATCTGGTTGATTCTATCGCGCCACACCGTTCAAAGCGATTCAAGAGTCCATCGCTGACGCGGACGAAACAAGTCAGGAAGAGCGCTTCTTTCGTCCGCCTTTGCGCAAAAATTGGGGTAATATTTGCACAATGAAGTTAGCGCGGAACGCTACCTCCAGCGTCATACCGCTCAACTTCTTCGATAAAAATAAATGAACCGCGCGCAAAGAACAAGACGGCGACGAGCGCTAAGTCCCCAGTTTTACCTTTTTTAGTTTAGGCAGACTTCATGGTCGACGCGGAGGCTTGCTGCATGAAAGTTCTGGTTTCGGGTGGCTCAGGTCTGGTCGGAACCGCACTCACCGAATCTTTGCGAAGCGAAGGGCATACGGTAGCTCACCTGGTCCGGCCCGGAGGGGAAGCCGCGCCGGGTGACATTCGCTGGGACCCGGCCAGCGGTTTTATCAACACGAATGCAATGGAAGCCGCCGACGCAGTGGTGAATCTCAACGGTGCAAGCATTGGCGGCGGCCGCTGGACGCCGGAGCGCAAGAAAATTCTCCACGCCAGCCGCATCGCTGCCACGCGCCTTCTGGTGGACGCCTTCACGCGGCTGAAACAAAGACCCCGAGTATTTCTTTCCGCCTCGGCCATCGGATATTACGGCAATCGTGGCGACGAAGTTCTCACGGAATCGAGCGCTGCGGGAAACGATTTCCTGGCGACCGTGACCCGCGATTGGGAAGCGGAAGCGCTACGCGCGCAATCGGGCGGGATACGTACAGTACTCGCTCGCTTCGGAATCATTCTTTCTGCAAAAGGCGGCGCTCTGAAACAGATCGTTCCTCCGTTCAAACTCGGTTTGGGCGGAAGACTTGGAAGCGGTCAGCAATGGATGTCCTGGGTTGCGATTGATGATGTAGTCGGCATACTGCGCGCCGCCATTTCGGATGAAAAGGCCAGCGGTCCGGTGAACGTAGTGGCTCCAAACCCGGTGCGAAATTCGGAATTTACGCACGTGCTTGCGGGCGTACTCCATCGGCCGGCAATTTTCCCTGCTCCCGCGTTTGGGCTGCGTTTAATGCTGGGAGAAATGGCCGATGCGCTACTGCTTTCCAGCCAGAAAGTCCGCTCCGAGCGCTTGCCCGCTGCAACGTTTCCTTTCCGATACGAGAATCTCGAGCCCGCGCTTCACGCAATCCTCGCGAAGAAGTAATCCTCAAGTTGACATCTGCTTGATTAGTGACGGATTTACAGATCGAGGCGTTCGAGCAGCGCGGGCAAGTTTGATTCGTCCACCACCAGGTCCGGGCGCCTCGCAGCAAAATCTTCCACTTCATCCAGCGCTTGGAATAGACGCATTTTCGCCACCGCGTACTCTTCGGTCCCGGTCAACAAGCGTCCGGTTTTCTTGGTCCAGTTATCCAGCGCATCTCGCCGGACGAAAATGCGCACCGGAAACATCGTCTTGCGATCGGCGGACACGTAATAAATATATTCGTTCCCAGCCGCTCCTGCCCGTTCCGACGGGTGCACGTCCTGGAACTGATACTGGTAAACGTACCCAATTTCGGCCGAATAGGCCTTGATGCGCCTCACGGTTTCCGGCTTGGTCATAGCGGCATTATTCGGCGGGAACCACGAAGTGTCAATCTTGGCTTCTAGACCATCTAGACCAGCTCGCTCCCGAAGTGGAATCCCATGCTGTCGTTCGAGTGCTTTACCCGGATCCGAACGACACAGCGAATATCGGCGCAATCCGCGGACAAATCCTTCCTGCCAACCCATTCGCATTGGCTGCTCTTACTGCGACTTCGATCAGTTTGTCGGTTACTGGATGGGTCGGTACACAGGTAGTCGCGCTGGATGCGGATACCGGCGCAATCGTCGCCGCCGCTTTTTCCAGTGGAAGTTGCAACGCAGCGAGTCCACCGACTCAATTCGACCGACTCAATTCGATGGCACGTACGATCTCGAGCGTCTGCCTGTCGGCCGCAATTACAATTTGTATGCCTGGCAGCTGGTTGCGATCGCGCTTCCGTCTGACTTCGATGTGCCGGCAGATTTGTGCTCGCAGGATGGGCCGCCATCGTGCGTTGCGCCCGTCGCAAACACCAATTTCAACGTGCGGACTTTGCCGGCGTCACCGCAATTGAAGCTGTATGGGATTGTCAGGACGCTCGAATGGCGTAAGGCGTACGACGACATTTGGTTATTCGCACTTGCGCTAAAATAAAAGCGGCTCCCAAAATTCGGGAGCCGCTTGTGCGTCCCTTCGTCTGAATCGATCTACTGGGTCGGCAAGAGTTGCTGAGAGAACCCAATGGTGTTAATCGAACGCAACGTCGGCGTTCTCGGAGGCAGCCATGCCGGCCCGAGAGTGAAGTTTTGGTCGAAAAAGTAATTCCTGATGGGCGGGCTGTACACCATACCGGAGTTTTTGTAAACACCTATGCCTTGTCTGTTGTAATAAAAACTGACCAGAGATCCCTTGTAGTAGCCGTTAACACCACTCCATGTTTCAAGGAATCTCAGGAAATTGTGCACTCCGCCGTCGGTCCCAAAGTCTTGCGCCTCCCCTGCCGGCTGTGGGAACGGAATTCCCTTGCCGGCAATAAGAGCTACGCGGTAAGCCGATTGCACCGCGACACGATCGTTCGCGCCACTGGTGGTCGAATACGGCCAAACAAACGAGTTCACGTCATTCCAATTATCCGAAAGCAACGTTACGGCATCTCCGGCGACTGCCGCGGCTACGCTGGGACCGGCCCATGAACCGTCAGGCGGAGCGTTGTAGTCACCTTGGATGTATACCGGGTTTTCGGCCACCACCGTCAATCCGCATGGAACTGGCCCGCAAGTGGTGCCAAGATTCAGAGTTCGTCCATCCACGATTTTCAATGCGCGCCGGAAAAAGACCGGTGGATTTTCTCGCGCTTCCTGAGGATTGGTGTACACGACTCCAGGCCAATTGGTGCTGCTCAATGGCGCCGCGACAGTCGGAGCTCCACATTCGGCGCTTGTCCCAAGGACTCCTACCATATTAGTGCCGTTCCACAGTCCTGGAAGTGTCCAGGTGGTAGCGGCATTCCACGCGAGAGGATAAAGCGGAATCGTCTCCGCCCCGCCGTATGTGCGAAGGACCTGGGCCGCAGGAGGATCGCCCTCCAGGTTTTCACCCTGTTCGACGGCTCCATTTGGACATCCTGACCCGGGATTCGATACATTGACGATATCATCGAAGCCGAAGCTTCCGGTCTTCGTGTTTCCGGCGTTTGGATCGGTTCGTTCACCGCGGCGATCGGAGAAGTAAACCGTAAACCCACCCGTATTGTTGTTCAAACCCAAACCCATTGGGTTCAAGTTGAGCCAGTTAGCGAGGTTTCCAGCATCCAGTTCAACGTAATACATCACTCCTTGCGCCGTGACCTGTCCAGGGTTTGTCACTGTTCGAAGCGTGCCTTCCCGAGAGTCAAACAGAGCCATCGGCCAGTAATCCGTCCCCGTCGTAGTGGCCGTTCCACAAGGTGCAGGAGCGGTGTAGGAAGACGGATTATCACGCAATCGCGCGAGTCGGATAATGGCGTTCAGACTCGGGTCTGTGCAGGAAATTTTTGCCGGTACATTGGGATTGGTCGTGGGACCTTGCGCAACGTTACTGCCAAGACCCGGCAGGGTTAGCGGATTAACTAATGAACCCAGAGGGTTAATGTTCCTTCCGGTAAAACCGAGATTTAAGATTGCTTGGGTAATGTCTGCCCAACTGCCGCCAAGATTCTGATATTCAATTTTAATGCAGCCAGTAATCGTCGGTTTGCCGTTTTGGATCCAATAACCGTTGATAGTTGAATAAGCACCGCCGGCCCCTGACATCGGCAGGGGAATCCGGCTCACCGGGGTATTGTTTGCTCCTGGGTTATACCAGGCCGGCATGGCACCTGGAGCTACCGCTAGGGTCGCAAGATCCACCGGGTCTGTCGCCGTAGTGACTGTTTGCTGAAACATCATGTCCGCAGTATGGCAAGCACCTAGAGAGCCTGGCACTACACCCGCCGGATAATCGTCTAGCAGGATCCGCAAAGTCGCTTCAGAAAAATACTGCTCGTTCAACTCCGCCACAGGCTCTCCGGGGGTCGGTCGCCGGACCAATTGAATGGGGCTGCTGATTCCGCCTAAAGCTGTTGAAGTTAAACTCAGAACTGGAACACCGTTTGTTAATTGGCCGCCATAAGAATTCTCGACCGCGCCCCATCCACCGTTTGGAAGTAGGCTCACGTTACCCACAACGCTCGTGCTGCCGTTCGCCGTGCTGCCTTGGGTAAGCTGCAAGGCAAGCCACTGCGCGTTCGTGTAGGTAGGACCAGGCGGCAGCGCCGCAGGATTGGGCGTTAGAGCGATTGATATCGGACCGGTATAGTTCGTGCCCGAGAGGGGAAATCCATTCTCGAGGTTGGTACGGATTACCGCGCCCACGGCGGTCACCTTATCTGCCAAATACAGAGGGCCGGAATTAGCCGCCAGCCAGAGATTGCCATTTGTGTGAGTGCGCCCTCCGAAATCAAACGGAGGTCCAGCGAAGAAGCTCACGTCCGAATCAGAGTAGATACCGAACTGAAACACCGGAATTGCAACTACTTGCACCTGTCGTTGCAACTTCACTTCCGCCCCAGTGACTACCCCGCGCGCAGTAACCTGAAGCGTGAAAGGGGTGATCAACCCTTGCATGCCCGCATACGGGCTGGGTGGAAGCATGGTGGCGTTTTGCGAAGTCGGGACACAGGGACTTACCGCCGGAGGTCCGCCACACAGAATTTGATACGTGGAATTTCCGGAAGGATCGGTAAATTGAATTCCGGGAATTGCAGGCTGACTTGCGAGCGAAGTTATGGTCGCCATATTCGCCGCAGAAAGTGCGCCTTGATCGGCAAAAGTAGTTCCTACGTCGGCGGTTAGCTTCTCCATGCCCGCCTCCGCTCCGTAGAATGCAGTCTCACGGAACTGGTTGTTCCCGCCCAAACGCTGGTCGGTCATCACCATCCAGCACATGCCGACCCCTAACGCGGTAACCAGAATAAGTACAAAGAGAGCGGTTAGAAGTGCAATTCCATTTTGACGTTGAGTTCTCACTGCAAATCTCCTTTGAAAAAACTTCCCGGAAGTTATTTGGTCGCACATTACGGAGCTGTTGCCGACGCCGCAGTCGTAAAAGTATTCGTGAACGAAAGGCTCCGAATGCTCACTTGGGTGCTCAAGTTGTTGCGCAGATATTGCGGATATCCCGATGCTCGGTAAGGAGCTTCCGAACGCCCAGCCAATGTCACATTCACCGCTCGAATCTGGCCGGGAGTATCGGGAAGTGTCGGCGTCGGTGCGTTACCGGGTCCAGCCGGATAAGTGCCGATTCCCGGGTAGGCGGAATTGGTGATCGCGTAGCTGAACGCGAGGTTCTCAATATTATCCGCGATGGCTTGCGGGGGATTCACTGCCGCTGGGCCAGCGGGATAATTCGGATAGTTCACCTGCCGTATCAATTGAGGGTCGGCAGGGTTCGTCGTCGAATCAATGTAATAAGTGACCATCCAGACTCGTGTTATGGCTGTCGGCGGAAAACCACCACCACCGGCGTTCTGCAAATTGGCAACCGTTCCATTGGGCTTCCCTGTTGCGTTCAAACCTGCTGGATCTCCGGCTCCGAAATTTATCCTTTGGCCCGCCACACTCGTCACGTATTCCAAAGCGGTTCCGTTGGCATTGTGAAACATGATCAAATTTCCGACTGTAATCGGCTTTGAAGACCCCGGCATCAGAAAGCAACCAGGGTCGAGGGTCACAAAAGCGCCCGCGGGGTCGATGACCCCAGCTGGGCAGGTCGCGGCTTGATTTACCGGAAAGCCATAGAGATTGTTTTTAGCTGCGCTTGAATCCTGAAGACTATTATCCGCATACAGAATGTTGACGACGTCGGTCTTCCAGTTACCATCTAAAATCGCGCCGTTGGTCGGATTCACTGTTTTTGCATCTTGGCCAACGGTCCACCCCGGAGAAATCGCGGGCATCGCGATAAACCCGGTGGGACCTGCGGGATTTGGGAAAGTTGGCGGGTTCGGTGCGAACGCGCCGGGACGCGCAATGGCGGAAACTCCCGCGGCGTTATACGGGACAGTAATCCCGCCCTGCGGAATTCCTTCGCCGGCTTGCATGAAATCTTCCAACATAAAATGCATTCCGGCGCGAAGATTTTCCTGTGTATTGGCCTCGTAGGCTACGCCCTGTGTGGCATGCTGCGCTTGCAAGAGCGCGCCGACCACAACCCCCACGGTGACCACTAGGATGACCATGGAGACCATCAGCTCGATTAGAGTGAATCCCTTTTGCCGCTTCATCCTCTTGCTCCTCGCAAAACTAGAATTGCGAAACGTAGGTCTCGAGCTGGTACTGCCGCGTAAATTTTCCAGTCGTGTAATTGATCGTTATGATCACGTCGCGAACGTCACCGGAAGGTTCGCTAGCAAGATTGGTAATCGCGATCGTGCGAGTGAAATTTGTAAGCGGGGCTATGATGTCGTCCGCCGTGCCAAGCTTTCCGTCAGGTCCGGGATAGACGATCGCAGCGGGTAGCGCGCCCCCGTCATTGATGGAGCCGACAAGTCCATCCGGCCCAGCCTGTAGCAGGGGCTGGGGACCGGTAAGAAACAGACCGTTGGGATTTCCGCCGGAGTTGTTCGATATTTGTGCAAACGTCGCATTGTTGCTGTACTTCGCCGTGAAGATAGCTTCGGCGGCCTCTTCCGCTTTCTGCTGCGCGATGAAGTCGTCCTGCGAGCCTTGCATGTATGACAACGAATCGTAGAGCAGCGCCGCCAAACCTAGAATTCCCACGGCCAGAACGATCAGAGCGACCATCGTCTCAAGTAAGCTGAAGCCCGCTGCCATCCGCCGTCTTTTTGTTTGCCGCATTGTCCTGATCTCCTTCAGAATTGAAACCATGCTGCCCCCGTATATTTCCAACCGCGAACCCGGCCTGTGCCACCCAAAACTGTCACCGCTCTGGAAGCTGTGGCCTGGTTCGGAACGCCAATGAAGACGGTTCCGTTGATCGGCTGCAAGGTTCCGCCGTCAACCAACTCACCGTCGCTCTGGAACATCATCCCCAGGATCGGTCCGCCATTTAGCCCCTCGAACTCAATCGCGGCGGCGTTTCCGTAACCGTCCGGCGTATCCGGAGAGGCCGGATACAGAAAATATTGCGCCGGAACCTGTATGGGAACGGTGCTGAGCACGGCATCGGCTCCGGCGCCCGCCGGCCCGTATGGCGCAACGTTTTTCTGAGTAGTCACCACTTGATATTGAGTAGGTTGTCCGGCGATCACCACGATTGGAAATGAGACCTGGACGTAGCGGCGGTTCGCGATGGCGTACTCGCGCGCTTGCCGCAGTTGACTGATTACTTGGCGCATGGCGTTGTCGTACTTCGCGTCTTGCAAGCTCGGTTGCAGCTGGAAAACGGCCATCGCCAAAATGGTTATGATGATTACGATGACCACGCCAAGCTCGATCATGGTGAAGCCGCGCTCTCGATTCACAGAACGCCGAGTACTCTCAGAATTCGGTTGCGGAAGGTTCACGTTTACGACCTCGAGTCGCCCGGTAACGGCGCGGGCCGACCTTAAAATCTGCTATCGGAAGTGCATTTGGCAGGCCACCGCTAAATAACAGCAAGTCTAATGTTATCTGTTGATTGGAGAGAGCTCGGAAGGGCGGCGAGGCGAGCGTCAATTTTTTCGGGGTAGAAATGTTACCGTTGTGGAGGCCACCTGCCGGACGAATTTTGTCTCACAAGATCACTAAATCCCGAAAAATTTCCGATTCCCGCGGAGAAGTCTAGTTGCGGCTCCGCAATTTTGAGAGCAAGCGAAGGATTTCGAAGTAGAGCCAGATCAGCGTGACCATCAAACCAAACGCGGCGTACCACTCCATATATTTGGGCGCGCCCGCGCGAACAGCGTTCTCGATGAAATCGAAATCGAGCACAAGATTCAGCGACGCAATGATCACCACAAAAATGCTGAAGCCAATTCCAATCGGTCCTGATCCATTAATCGTTGTGAAGTGTACGCCGAAAAATCCCAGAACAATTGTCGCAAGATAGAAGAGCGCAATGCCGCCCGTCGCAGCTACCACGCCCAACTTGAAGTTCTCGGTAACAGGAATCACGCCCGAGCGGTACACCAGCAGCAGCACAGCCAGCGTGCCAAACGTCAAACTCACCGCTTGAATCGCGATGCCCGGAAAGCGCAGCTCGAAAATCGCGGAAATTCCGCCGAGCGCCAACCCTTCGAGCAACGCATAGATCGGAGCCGTCACCGGCGCCCAAGTCTTCTTGAAAATTGTGACCAGCGCAACAATAAATCCGCCAATGCCGCCGACCATCGCCAGACTCATCGCAGATTCCTGCGAATGAGAACGCATGAAAATATTCCAGGTCCATGCTGCGGTAGCAATCACGCAAAGCAGCAGTACGCCCGTCTTATTCACCGTGCCCTGCAGCGTCATCGGTTCGCCGATGGCGACGCCCGCTCCTCGAAACGCCTGATCGTTCAGCGCCGGGTTTGAAGTCCTCATCAATTGCGGCAATTCATTTCTCCTTTAATCGTTCGCAGTGCAAAGTCTCCTAGCACGATTCTCGCAGCACAAGAGAATGTCCGAGCTTTTCTGTTCATTACGCAGAATTAGGCTATCACGGTTGTCGCCGCTTTGGAATTCGCCGCGAGGCGAAGCGAGGCTTACGCGAAAGCTAAGAAGGATTGAACTTCGACTGAACTTCTTTCAAATTTTCTTTCGTCACATGACGCTGCGCGCGGGTTTCCGCGCGTCTTTCCGCAAGAGGAGTCCTGATCTTGCCAACCTTTTTCACTGCGCGAGAATCGTCGCGCATTTTACGAGCCTTGTCGCGTGACATTGAGGTTCTAGCTTGCGCCTGTTTGGACTTCTTGCCCGTGGATTTCATAGCTGCCTCTGGCGGAATCATAGCATAGGCAGTGCGAGCGGTTGCGGCAGCCACAAGAGGTTGAGCAAAAAATCTTGAATGACTCTGTGCAGGAGGCTACGTGCTGGCAATTTCGGAAACAGAGGCGATGATCGCTAGCCACTCGCCACTGGCCTAGACTCACGAGCCAGTTGTCGCTATCAAAATTCAAGTGGTCTAGACCACTTCTAACCGGCACAACACCCAAAAACGAATTCCTCTCAACTTACTGAAAACAAAGAACGGAAAAAGTTCTGCCCCGGGGCCAGAACACAATTAGGATTTTCAAGATTTGCCAACTTAGAAAACAAAATCTTGCCCAGTTGATACAGCGCCCCACTTCAGGAATAGGATGCGCGGTTCAAAGGCGACTGCAGGTGACAGTTTAGAGAATCCAACTGACAAACAGCGCCGCCTCCAGGCCGCCGCGACAACGGAGTGTCTAGTGGCAGGCGGAGTTATCGCTGAAGGTGCCGCTTACTATCATGGAATTCAGGAACTGGCTGCAGGAGCGGATTTTGGCCAGCATGGGATCGTTCTTCAGCGCGTCGGGATCAATGGTGGATGCGCCGTTGAGATTCTGGCGCTGGCCGAGGACGGTGTTCCACCAACTCTCCAGATTGGACTCTTCGCTACGGAGGAGTTGAAGGGCGTTGCGGTCGTCCTCAGTGGTAGCGGCGATTTCGGCTTGGGCGAGATCAGATTGGGCTTGGTCGCGATATCCGGCGGCCCATGCGTCGCTGACAGCCAATCCATGACTGATCATGGCGGAGATGGCCCCGCGCCACTCCCTCATATCCGCTAACGTGGCGATGGCCACGCTGGCAAACTGACGCGAAATTCCTTTTGGAGGCGGAGGGGGCGCGGGTTCTTCGGAGGCAGCTTCGTTCGCTGCGGCGGCGCTGGAGGAAACAGGCGCCGCGCCGTTGGGAGCTGTGACTTCGGCGGTAGCTTTATCGGCGGCGGTTTTGGCTGCAGGCGTGGCGGTTGCTGGTATGGTGGCGGCGGCAGCGACGGCCGGCGCTGGAGCGTTCGCGACGGGAATGTTGAGCACGACGCGATGCGGATCGACGACGTAAGTGCCGTTGGTTAGTTGAGCGAGAGTTTCAACATCCACGTAGGCGTGTCCCCCGATCTGGATTACGCCTGAGTCAACGGTCTTGCCGTTGACCACGAGAACTTTATCGGAGGTGCTTTGCGCGAAGAGCGTCCCCGCTAGAGCGAGAACAAATCCAAGCCAAATTAAGAATCGAAAATTGCGAACGTTTTTCATAATGATCCGCCTGGAGCTCCGACCTAAGTTTCCTGGCTTAAATCCGGAACCAACTTGGATTGTACACCGCTGACGTTACGCGGTGACGACAGTATCTGCCTCTATCCTGAAAGATGGGCGAGCCAGGACAAAGGACGCATACATCGGTCGACATCTGATGCGACGAAGTGATCGTTCCACTTGTCGCTGCGAATTATCGTGACGGCTTACTCATGGCGGAGGGCGACCATGGGATCGACTTGCATGGCGCGGCGTGCAGGGATGAATCCTGCGAGGGTGGTTACGGCGACGAGTGTGAATGCGACGGCGGCGAGGGTGATGGGGTCGTTCGCGGAGATGCCGAAAAGCATGTGTCCGATCAGGTGAGAGGCGATGAGTGCGCAGGGGATTCCGATGAGGAGACCTGCGGATGTGAGGAGCAAAGTTTCGCGCAAGATCATGCGAAGAATCGCGCTACGAGAAGCACCGAGAGCGACGCGGATGCCGATCTCGTTGGTGCGGCAGGTAACGGAATAGGAGATCACGCCGAAGATTCCGGTGGCGGCGAGGATCAGTGCCATGACGGCGAAAAGTCCGAGCAAAAAAGTACGAAAGCGCTGCTGCGAGACGGAAGCGTCGAGGAGGTCGGGCAACTTTCCGACATCGGTGACGGGCAAGTCTTTGTCAATTTTCTGTACTTCCTGGCGGATGGCGGCGGCTACCACGGATGTGCTCAAGGTGCTTTTCACCACTAAATTCGCGCCCCAAAAAGGCGCCTGGGCGAAAGGTACGTACATCATGGGGCCGGGAGCGTCACCGAGCGAAGTGTCGCGCACATCGCCAACGATGCCGATGATTTCGCGCGAGACGTCACCGTTGGGAGGAAAGCCAAAGTTTAGGTGCTTGCCGATGGGATCTTGATTTGGAAAATAACGCTGCGCCAGTGCTTTGCTGATCAGGGTGACGGCCGGCGCGGAGGTGATGTCTTGTTGGTCGAAGAGCCGCCCGGATAACAAGGGAATTTGCATTACACGAAAATATTCGGGACTGACGGAGACGTAGTTCGCGAGGCGCGAATCGGATTGGGACGCGGGAGGAACGCCGACGATCTCGAAGCCGAGGTTGATGTAGCCGTCGGTGATCGGAACGGGGATGGCGATGGCGGAGTCTTGCAATCCGGGCTGTGTTTGGAGGTGGGCGAGCAATTGGTCAGAGAAAGCGGTCCACTGTTGCGGCTTGGAATATTGAAATTGAGGAAGCGAGATCTCGGCTTTCACGATGTGCTGAGGCTCAAAACCGGGGCTGACAGACGTGAGCTTGGAAAAGCTGCGCAGGAGCAAACCGGCGGCCACGAGTAAAACCATCGCGAGCGCAATTTCTGCGGCAGCGAGACAGCTTCGCGCACGGCGGCGATTGCCGCCCTCGCCGGAACGTCCGCTGCCTTCGCGAAGGCTTGATTGAATGTCGGACTTGGATGCGAAAAGCGCGGGCACCAAACCAAAAGCTACGCTGGCGATGGCGGAAAGCACGAGCGCGAAAATTAGAACGAAATTGTCCACGCGGATCGCGTTCACTCGCGGCAGGTTGTCGGGCAGGAGCGAACTGAGAGCTCGAACACCCCAGTAGGCCAGAGCGATTCCAATTACTCCGCCAAGAAGACCGAGCACGACGGTTTCACTGAGCAATTGGCGGATGATTCGAATACGTCCGGCGCCAAGCGCGGTGCGGACGGCGATTTCTTTCGAGCGAGAAGTGGCGCGCGTAAGAAGCAGGTTGGCGATATTGGCGCAAGCGATTAGTAGCACTAGGCCGACCGCGCCTAGAAGAACCAGCAGCGCGGTTCTGACATCTCCCACAATCTCTTTCTGCATCGGCACGAGACGGACGGTCCAACCTTTATTCTCCGCCGGAAATTCGCTCGCCAGCCTTTCGCTGATCGCGTCCATTTCGGCCTGAGCCTGCGCTATGGAAACACCGGGCTTCAGCCTCCCAAAGACTGCTAGCCAATGCCCTCCACGTCGAGCCATCCAGCTTCCAAACAGGGGGTCTTGAACGAGCGGGATCCAGACCTCCGGCTTACTGTTGATAAAAGGAGAGCGAAAGCTCGCAGGCATGATTCCAATGACGGTGAACGGACGCTTGTCGAGGTTAATCGAGCTTCCAAGGATCTTTGGATCCGCTCCCAAGGTCCCGCGCCACAGATTCTCGCTCACGATTACGACGGGAGGAGCGCCGCGCTTGCCGTCCTCAGGAAAAAAAACGCGTCCCTGGAGTGGCTTCACATCGAGAAGCGCAAAGTGCTCCGGCGTCACGACACAGGTGTCCACCTCGGAAGGCTCGCCACGTCCCGTGAGTGTGAGTTGGTGAAAATCAATTGTCGCGAGCTCACTAAAAACATGATTCTGCGCTCGCCACTCTTCAAAATTCGGATACGAAGTGCCTGTTTCTGGAATTCCTTCCTGGGTGTTCGCCTGAAATGCCGAGACCAATTGATTGGGATTCGCGTAAGGCAGCGGCTTTAGGAGCACGGCGTAAACGACGCTGAAGATAGCAGTGTTGGCGCCGATGCCGAGAGCGAGAGTGAGCACGGCCACAGCGGTGAAGCCGGGACTCTTTTGCAGCATACGCAAGGCGTAGCGCGCGTCCTGAAGAAAAGTTTCGATAAGGGGCAGACCGCGGAGTTCGTGGTTGGTTTCTTTCAGTTGCGTGACGCCGCCGAGTTTGATGCGAGCAGCGCGTCTGGCTTGTTCCGGCGGCATGCCTCGGCGAATATTTTCGTCGGTGAGCATATCGAGATGCGCTTCAAGCTCGCTCGCGAATTCTCGATCCACATGGCCCGGCGAAAGCCATGCACACATTCGAGAGGCAAGCGTAGTTATCCAGGCAAACATTAGGATTGCTCCACTTGCGAGGTTACGGCGGCGGCGTTGAGTCCTTGCTGATTTTGTACCTGATCTTCGACCTGATTTCGGTGGCTTGCCATTGCGTCGGCGAATATCAGGCTGGCGCCCACAAAAGCTAGATTGATCGCGTTGCCGCCCCAGGCAGCATGGCCCTTGGGATCGGCAAAGATGAACGGCGGCAAGGAGAACACATTAAAGGCCAAAAACATCAGCGCAAGCAGCCGCGCAGCCAGGACGTCCTGAATGCGCGACAGGATAGCGAGGCCGGCGAGGACAAAACAAATTCCGGTGAGGATAACCCAGAATTCTCGTCCTAAAGGCATCCACTTGGGGACATAACCAAGGTTATCCCCAGCGGCATCCAAATGGTTCATACCAAAGTTGATTGAACAGAGTCCAAATATCCAGCGAGTGATAAGAATCGTTCGCGGCCATGAATAACTGCGCGTCGCCAGTGACGCGTAGATGAGCGCTCCACCGGCGCAGGCGATGAGTTCTATACCAAATCCAGCCGACACCCCGATAAAGACGGGAATTCTAAAACCAAGATAGTGAGGCGCCGTATAGAATCGAGGCAACCAGAAGATGGCAAATACGAAATAAATGATGGCCAGCGCGGCCCCGCCGGCGCGAGCGCTGTGACGCCACAGAATCGCCGCGCCCCCTGCAATCATCCAGACGGCGGTGATATACGCCAGAATCTCACGGCCAGGAATGTGGTCCCCGAAAGCCTGGATCGGTTGATGGGCGGGGTCAAAGTCGCCCCAGATGAAGTCCAGGACGCCGACACTGGCTGACGACAGGCCATATACATAAATGCCGAACTTCGATAAGGCGCCGCGATTTAACATAGGCGAACGTTTTTCCCTAGCCGGGGCACGTAACAATAGTGAGGCGGCGCGTTCACAAAATTATCCGCGGTCCGCGAGGCGTAGGACGCGGCCAATGACTGTGGAGATCCGTTCCCAGTTTTCGGCTTCGGCGTTGAGCTGCTTACGGCCGGCTTTGGTGATGGAATAAAATTTGGCTTTTCTATTGTTGTCGGAGGTGCCCCAGGCGCCGGAGATCCAACGCCTTTGCATCAAGCGCACCAGAGAGGCGTAAATTGTGCCCTGGTTGATTTGCAAAGCTTCTTCGCTGATTTGTTCGATGCGGCGGGCGATGCCGTAGCCATGCACGGGGCCCATAACGTCGAGAGTTTTCAGGACCATGAGATCGAGAGTGCCTTGCAGAATATCGGACTTGTCAGCAGACATAGGGCCTCCTGTGGTGTGCGCACAGGAGTATCGCAAAAGACATGTAGGATGTCAACAGGAGGTAGCGGCTAAGAGCCGATCCGCAGTGCAGGACCGTAGATTGTTCCGGGGAAAAAACAGGGCGGCCCCGCAGGACCGCCCTGTTATGAATGGAATGAATCGCGATCGGTGAAATAAACCTATCTGGATTTTCCCTGGCAATTTCTCTCGTGTTCTCTAGCTTCGCTTGACGAGCCAAAGCTTCGTCCGCACTTGCTGCAAGTAGTTTGGTCTGCCATTTGGTCGCTCCTTTTGCGGGAATGCGCGCTGCAGCGCTGATCCCAGAGTCGGCTGAGCAATAAAAACTGTTCGGCGTCCTGACGACGTCTGATGATCGCGCCGAATCGGTGAAATTCTGCCCCAGAGAGGGCGCTGCGGCTATACGGGGAATGCCGTAAATCTTTAACGGAATTATTTGTACGATATCTGTCCGTACGGAACCCGCATACCTCGAGGTGCCGCCGAATTTGCGCGAAACATTGGTAAAAGAGAGCGAGTACGTTAAACTCAGAACAGCGAAATACTCCCCGGCGCTATGGTGCAACGGTTAGCACGCGGCCCTTTCAAGGCTGAAATACGGGTTCGATTCCCGTTAGCGCTACCAATCCTCAAAAAAGCCAATAAAAACGGGGGTAATCTGCAACTGTTGCCCGCACTTGTTGCCCAATGCAAAAAAGACCGGGGAGGAAATCGCGATGGCTCGGTATTATATTATTCACAATGGACACGTGCACCATGGCGACGGCAATCCGACTCTACCAACGTCTTGATTCCACGCAAGGCTACCCTTGTTCTCGTGAAGTATTCCCGCAACGGCTCACCGATTGCCGACACGCACGCGAGGCGTTCTACCTGCGCTACCGCCCGAAAGGCGGGCGACGGCTTTGCTTACCGGCAGGAGGGGACGTGCTCCAAGCGGACAATCAGCGCAAGGTGCTTGAAGCACGCGTGGCGACGGGCAGCCCGATTCCAGCGACGGCGGCGACGACCGCAGTAGCGGCGGGCGATTGCAGAGTTTGTGAAGAGTTGGGGTATTCATCCTGACGTAATCGTCCCGGTGCCGCCTTCTAAGTTGCAACGCAGTTTTCAGCCTGTCGTTGAGCTTGCGAGGGAAATGGCACAGTCTATGAAAATCCCTATGAATACAGCGTCACTGAAAAAAACGAAGACGACACAGCAAATGAAGGACGTGGGCGACTTTTCGGCTCGTGTCGCAACCCTGGAGTCGGTGTTCGCAAGTGACAGAGGGCTCGAACGCAAGGCAGTGGTGCTGTTTGACGATCTCTTTCAAACGGGTGCAACGATGAACGTCGCGCTCGAACGTTAAAAAATCAGGGGTTGGTGCAGTCAGTTTATGCCCTTGCGCTTACTCGTACGAGGAATTGACCATGCACTCTGTTTTTGTGGCTGGATCGCGGGCGTTGCCGAAGTTAAACACACCAGTCAAAGAGCGACTCGATAATATCGTCAAGCAGAATTTCACGGTGCTTGTCGGCGATGCGAACGGCGCGGATAAAGCGGTGCAACGATACCTCGCCGAACGCAGGTATGAGCACGTGGTTGTCTATTGCATGGACGCGTGTCGCAACAATATCGGAAACTGGCCTACGCACCCGCATACAGCCAAGCCAGGCCTTCGGCGTGATCGGCAATATTACGGTATAAAAGACCTGGCCATGGCGAAGGACGCGGGCTGCGGTTTTATGATTTGGGACGGTAGAAGTAAGGGGACGCTGACGAATATCATAAACCTCGTTAATGCAGAGAAGAAGGTGCTCCTCTACAGTGCCCCTAAAAGACATTTTTTCACCCTACGCACAGTTGATGACCTTGCTCGGGCGCTCAATGCAAGTGGAATTAAGGATGTGGCTGCGTTGCTGGCGTCCTGGGGAACGAAAGAACCGGAATCGGGCTCTCTACATTTTGCATATCATTCGTGAGCTATACGGGGCAGCCTGTGGTGGGCAACCTTCTTATGCTTATCGATGGCAGATGCGGCATTAACGAGTCGGCGAAACGGGCTCAATGTCTCGGGCCGTCAACCTAAGCTCGAGTGACGAAAGCCTATTTGAGTGATTAAAGAAACTTGCTCTGTTTGCACCTCCTTGAACAAGAGATTTGGTTGTCGCTCGCCAGTAAGATCGTGTAAATGGCTTCGTCCTATTTGCCAACCACAGAAGAACGCCTAGAAGCGGTTGAGCGGATTGAACAGGTGGCGCAGGAACTGCGCACGGTTATCAAGAATACGAAGCCGATCGATTATGCGAAGGCTTATGGTCTTGCGAAGGAGAAAGCTTGGAGCATTCGGAACACATGGAACAACTTCGACCGTTTCGGCCTTCGGCAGTTCGAAACCAAGTCCAATCCCGTGGCAGGCACGTTCAGACGCGAAAAAATTGAGCTAGCGAGAGCTTGGTTCCACTGGTGCCCAACTGTGACCCAAGACTTGACTACGAGTGACAATTGGCAATCTATGAAGTTAACGACGGCTGAAGAAGTTTTTCAAAGGCGGTGGAGTATATCTAACAGGCACGGTATGCCCTCCGACCATAGCCGCAGGAAAAATCATTTCCAGGCGTTGCGTTCGCGCAGGGCGGTGATGTGCGCGACGTGATGTTTTCCATGCCAGGCGTAGAGGGCTAGAGTGTCGTCAAGCGACATCGGCTTAGCCCAATCGGGGTGGCCGTACTTCCGGGAGAACTCGGCGGGAGTCAGCGACTTCAGCAGCAGGACCCAGCGCTTGTGCAAATTTTCGAGAATCGCGAGAGAAGGCTCAATGGGGGTCCTGCTATCAGGCAGCTCAGCCCAGCGGGCTTCGTCGTAGGGCTTGATGGTGGGCAGGTCTTCGGTTAGCGCGAGTTTCATGCGCACGTAGGCGTTCATGTGGCTGTCTGGAACGTGATGCACGAGCTGGCGCACGGTCCATCCGTCTGGACGATAAGGCGTATCGAGCTGCTCAGGCTTGAGATATCTTACGGCGTCGGCCAGGCGCACGGGGGCTTGTTCGATGTCATGGATAGCTTCGCGGCGCTGCTCGTCGGTCAGCGCTGCTTCGGGACGACGAAATTTTCCGATGGGGTAACGCAGGTCAGACTCCATTTTCATCCCTCCAAGATTGTGGTCAGGATTCTCGTCACGCTATTTCGGCTTTATTCCGATATCGGATGACGCTGGCGAAAACTAGATTCGAGAAAATGGAAAGCGGAAGACTGGAATGAGGATCAAACATGAGCCGCCTCGGAGGAAACTATCCCTGGCTGTCCTGAAACTCCTCGTGCCAAGCCATCTGTATGGCTTCGAGTTTACCTTCGTTGGATAGCTTGGGGTCGCCGGTGAAACCCGGCAGCTCGGTAACCCATTTGTGCAAGTCGGTGAAGCGGATGGTGAGAGGATCGACGCCGGGATGTTTTTCGGCAAGTCGAAGGCCGATTTCTTCCGGATTGTCCCAATCGAATGTTTGCGGCACGGTTTCTCCTGAGAACTTGGATGCCGATTTTGTAATGGCGCTACAAAAGCTAAAGCTCTAGTGCTCGGCTTCCTTGGCGTAATTTTTGTTCCACTCCGGAATTTCCACGACGATATCTTTTGTGCCGTCTGGAACGCACTGGCAGCCCAGGCGCGATTTCGGCGTTACGCCCGGGGCTTCGTCGAGCTGATCAAGTTCGGCGTCGGTGGCTTCATTACACGTTTCCAAGCCCTCGTGAACGATCACGTGGCAGGTGGAGCAGGCGCACACGCCGCCGCAGGCGTGGTCCAGTCCTTTGTGGTAGCCCTGCGAAATATCGAGAATGCTGCCGGGCAGGCCGTCGTGGCCGTAGGGAATTTTCTCGGGATCAACTTCGACCGGTTGGCCGTCTTTGACGAAGGTGATCTTATATTTCCTCGTCGCTGGCGTGTATTTTGTTTCTTCGATGTAAGGATTCTTGCCGCCCATTCTTAAACGCTCCTTGCGCTACGGCTAAACATCCTCGAGGCGCTTGCCTTCCAGCGCGGTTTGTAGCGCGCCATTCATCAAGATTTCTGCCAGATGCATAGTGGCTTGATTTAAGGCGTCGATGCGTTCGCGCATCAATTTGTAATCGGAGCCAGACATTGCTGCGCGCAATTGCGCGGCCGAATCATCGATGGCGCAGCGTTCATCCGTTGCAAGCTCGCTGGCGCGCGGATGGGCCAGAGTTTTCTCCGTGGCCGCCAGAATGGTCTCGGCTTCGGTACGCGCTTCGATGACCTGACGCTCAGAAAAATCCTGCTCGGCGAACTCGATGGACTCTTCGAGCATGCGCTCGACTTCCTCGTCGGACAGGCCGTAGCTGGGTTGAACTTCGATGGTGTGCTCGGCGTTCGTTCGCAAATCGCGGGCAGAAACTTGGAGAATTCCGTTGGCGTCGATCAGGAATTTCACTTCGATGCGCGCGAGCCCAGCGGGGCCCGGCGGGACTTTCAATTGAAATTTTGCGAGCGAACGGCAATCTTTGGCGAGTTCGCGTTCGCCTTGGAGCACGTGCACGTCGATGCCAGTTTGATTTTCCACTCCGGTGGTGAAAAGTTCCTGAGCGCTAGCGGGGATCGTCGAGTTGCGCGGAATAATTTTTGCGACTACGCCGCCCATGGTTTCGATGCCAAGCGAGAGCGGCGTAACGTCGAGGAGCAGCATGGTCTTTACGCCGGACTCGAGGATGTCAGCCTGCACAGCGGCGCCCAGAGCGACGACTTCATCGGGATTAAGCTCGCAGTGCGGAGCGCGGCCGAAATAATCGCCGACGGTCTTGCGCACGAACGGAATGCGCGTGGAGCCGCCGACCAAAACAACTTCTTCCATCTGGCTGGGTGTGAGTTTCGCGTCAGCGAGAGCCATCCTCACCGGCGCCATGGTGCGCGCCACGATTGGTTCAATCCATTTCTCGAATTCCGCGCAGGTGAGGAGCTCTTCAAACACTTTGCCGCCGGAAACGTTGAAGCGGAGCATCACGCTGTCCTGCGCTGAGAGAGCATGTTTCGCGGCAATTAGAATTTGGCGGAGCCGCTGGATGTCTTCCGGGCGATTGGCGAGATCGACTCCAAACAACTGAAGGATTTTTTCTCGAACCCTGCGCTGCATCTCGTTGTCGATGTCATCGCCACCCAGATGCGTGTCACCGTTGGTGGAAAGGACTTGGTAGATGTCGCCTTCGGTGGTGGAGACGAGCTTCAGAATCGAGATGTCGAACGTTCCGCCGCCAAAATCGTAAACGGCGACGTAGCCGCGTTTCTGTTTGTGCAAACCGTAGGCCAGGGCCGCGGCGGTGGGCTCGTTTACCAGACGCAAAACGTCCAGGCCTGCGATGCGGCCGGCGTCTTTGGTGGCCTGGCGTTGCGCGTCGTTGAAATACGCCGGGACGGTGATGACCGCGCGGTCAACCGGTTCCTTAAAATAATTCTCGGCCCAGGATTTCAGTTCACGCAGGATGAATGCGGAAATTTCCGGTGGCGTGAACCATTTGTCGCCCAGGCTGACGCGGATTACGTTGCGGCCAGCGGGATCGATGCGGAAAGGGAAAATTTTTAGTTCTTCTTGGACGTCGGCGACGCCGCGCCCCATTAGGCGCTTCACGGAATAAATGGTGCGCTCGGGTTTGGTAAGCAGAAGAGCGCGCGCCGGTTCGCCGACGATTATCTTGCCATCTTCGTCAACACTCACTACAGAGGGACAGAGCGTGGAGCCGTACGGGCCTGGGATACACTTCGGCGCGCCCGTTTGCGGGTCGAGGTATGCAATCAGGCTGAAAGTTGTGCCGAGATCAATGCCTACTACGCGTCCCATTTTTCCTCTAAGTAAGAATTCATGGCGAAAGCTTCCTCGACGCTTGTTGTTGCAAAGAGCAACTTATTTAAGCGTCGGCCAGTTCTTTTTGCACGCTGGCTACCAGGTTGCGGATGTAGCTTCGGCGGTTTAGCGCTAGGTTCATACGAGCCAGTAAGGCTTGCTGTTTCGCTTCATCCGCTCCTGCGTCCAGAGCGGCGTCCCATTCCTGGCCGATCTGCGAGAGTTCCGCATCCACCTCTTCCAGCTTTTCCTGAAAATTCTTCTGCGCTGCATCGAGGGGCTCGCGTAACGCCGCTAGATCGCCGCCTTCCGCGCGCGCTTCTCTCAACTCATCGAGAGATTCGTTCAACTCAAAAACTTCCTCGAGCAGTTCGGGGGGGGCCTGCTGCTTGGTGGTGCCTTCTTTTCTGAGTCCACGGCGCAACAGCAGGTATTCCATGCGCGAAATCGGCTCGCGCAAAGTGCGATAGGCATCGTTCAATTCCGAAGAGCGATTGAGCGAAAGATCTCGTTCAAACTCGCTGGCGCGCACGAAATTATCGGGATGGAGCTTCCAGCTCAGCTTGTGAAACTCTGATTCGAGCTGCGCGGAATCGAGTGACAATTTTTCAGGCCAGCCAAAAAAGGCAAAATAATCGGTGCCCGTCGGCAACGGCTGAATTTTGCCGCACGCGGCGCAGAAATGCACTCCTGCGCTGGGGGCCTGACAGTTCCAGCACTTCGTGCCCGAAGCGTGGCCGGTTTCGTCGCGTTGTGTTTGCGTAACACTCATATCGTTTTTGGGTTTTTGGCGCGGCTGGGCTCAAAGGCGCTGCGAACAATGGGGGCTGGGCGGATACCACGCATCACGATCTCAGGCGGTGAACGAGCTGCCGCAACCGCAACTACGCGTGGCCTGCGGATTCTGAAATACGAAGCCCTGCTTCATCAGGTCTTCAACGTATTCGAGCGTGGTGTTGTGAAGATAGAGGTAGCTTTTTGGGTCCACAAAAATGCGAGCGCCATTCTCTTCGAACACCTTGTCGCGGTTGCGCGCTTCGGTGTCGAGACGCATCGCGTAAGTGAGTCCGGAGCAGCCGCCTCCTTGCACACCAACACGCAACCCACCGGAGTCAGTAGGCACGCCCTCTTTTGCCAACAATTCGCGGATTTTAGCCGCCGCTTTTTCGCTTACGTGAATCATGATCCTTGGAATCCTTGGGCTGCAAAATCGCTCATCGACCGAAACCCAGCGACTAAGCCGCTTAATTCTTTGGGTGTCCTATCGCGGCTGAAACCACGACCGCAAAGATTCTGACCTCCCAAGCGAACCTAGCTGCCCTTCAGAAAAAAAACTTAATGACTTGCAGCCGTTGCGGGTTCGGCCGACTTTGCTTCGGCGTCGCCCTGCTTCTTCTTCCAATCGGTGAGGGCAGCCTTGATCGCGTCTTCGGCGAGAACCGAACAGTGAATTTTCACTGGAGGAAGCGAGAGCTCACGGACGATGTCCGTGTTCTTGATCGCCAGAGCTTCTTCCACCGTCTTGCCTTTTACCCATTCCGTAGCGAGCGAGGAGCTGGCGATAGCCGAACCGCAACCGAAGGTCTTGAACTTGGCCTCTTCGATGATGCGAGTATCCGGATTCACTTTCATTTGCAGCTTCATGACATCGCCGCATTCCGGAGCGCCCACAAGGCCGGTGCCGACGTTGGGATCTTTCTTGTCGAGCGAGCCAACGTTGCGCGGATTGTTGTAATGCTCGATTACTTTATCGCTGTATGCCATTAGTTGATTCTCCTATCCAAAGTAATAGTGCTGTCTAAACCTTCGTCAAAAATCACTTCGTCCGATAAAACAATGTTCTCGATGGAAGCCGAACGCCCTTTGCGAACTTCGTCGAGAGTGCGCGTCACGAGTTCATGCTTCACTGCGAGAGATTCAAGGAAATCGCCCAGCTCTTGCAGCTCGCGAAACCTACGCGAGTTACAGGCGCTCTTGTTCATGTTCGGCGCGAAGAAGACGTCAAACACTGGCGTGTCTTCGCTCACCGTGGCATGAACTCCGATGGTCCCTTGATATTTCATTTTAGTGTTCTGCGCTTACCTGCCAGGTCATTTTGCTGACGTCCACGCCCTCTTTCGCCATTTCATATAAAGGTGAAAGTTCGCGCAAGCGTTGCACGGTTTCCACGACGCGATCGGCGACATAGTCAACTTCCTCGGGGGTATTAAATCGGCCGATGCCGAAGCGGATGGAGGTGTGAGCGAGATCTTCTCCAACGCCGAGCGCCTTCAGCACATAGCTTGGTTCGAGCGTGGCGGAGGTGCAAGCCGAGCCGCTGGAAACAGCGATGTCGTTGATGCCCATCAAAAGCGACTCGCCTTCGACGAAAGCGAAACTGATGTTGATGTTATGCGGCAAGCGATGTTCCATCGAGCCGTTGATAAATGTTTCGTCCAGGCGCGACATAATGCTCTCGGTGAGGCGGTCGCGAAGCTTGCGGAGCTTCTCGCTTTCCGCCGCCATTTCGTTCTGGCAAATTTCGCAGGCTTTCCCGAGACCGATTATACCGGTAACGTTGAGCGTGCCCGAGCGCATGCCGCGCTCGTGTCCGCCGCCGTCGATTTGAGCGGAGAGCTGCACGCGCGGATTCTTGCGGCGAACGTACAGCGCGCCTACACCCTTGGGTCCGTAAATCTTGTGGCCGGAAATCGACATCAGGTCGATGCCATCTTTTTGGACGTCCACGGGAATTTTTCCTACGGCCTGCACCGCATCCACATGGAAAAAGACGCCCTTTTCTTTTGCGATCTTGCCAATCTCGGCGATGGGCTGGACCACGCCGATTTCGTTGTTGGCGTACATGATGGAGATAAGGATCGTCTTAGGCGTGATAGCTTTGCACAATTCATCCAGATTGATGCGGCCATCTTTCTGCACGGGAAGATAGGTGACTTCGTAGCCGTACTTTTCCAGGCGCTTGCAAGTGTCCAGCGTGGCCTTGTGCTCGGTGACCTGCGTGATAATGTGATTGCCCTTTTCGCGGTACATCTCCGCGGCACCTTTGATTGCCAGGTTGGTGGATTCCGTGGCGCCGCTGGTGAAAATAATTTCCTTGGGCGTGGCGTTGATCAGCTTGGCGATCTGGCCGCGGGCGTTTTCCACGGCTTCTTCCGCTACCCAGCCGAATTCATGGTTGCGGCTGGCCGCGTTTCCGAACTTCTCGGTAAAATAGGGCTGCATTGCTTCGACAACGCGCGGGTCCACCGGAGTGGTCGCGTGATTGTCCATATAAATCGGAAGCTTAATTGCCATTCTATTCTCCTAAACTCTTAACTCAACGACCTCGGACATGCTAGCTTCGTCGGTCATCTGTGAAATTGTTACTTTCCCAAGAACTTCCAGAATACTGTCGTTCACTCGCCGCAGCGGCTCGCGAATCGAACACCTAGTGGTCACGCCGCACGCGCCCCGCGATGTGATGCAGGAGGTAATAAACAACGGGCCGTCAATCGCGCGAATCACATCGAGTGCTGAAATCATGGAAGCGTCGCGGGCCAGCGTATAACCCCCGCTTGAACCATGCCGCGCGTCGACCAGTCCGGCCTTTGCCAACTTTTGAAGCACCTTGGCCATTAGCGGCGTGGACATCTTATAAACCTCTGCAATATCTGATGCGCTGCAAGAGCCGTGGCCGTTGTGAATCGCCAAATGCTTCAGGGCAATCAGGCCGTAGTCCGCCTTTTTTGATAGCTTCATCATTTAGATTTCAAATACGACTAAATAAGTCGCACTTGAATTGTAAGGCCGGCCCGCACAACTTGTCAAGCTAGGCTGCGGCTGCAAACCTTGATTCCACAATAGCTTAATACACGACCATTTTAGTCGTGTTGGTCAAACTGGATTCAGGGAATGGGTGGAAAGCGGGGCTGAACGGGCGGAATCGCTCGGGGAACGGTTTTTGAGCAACTGCGGACAGGAGGGCGACTCGGATTCTCTGGGAGCCAATTACAGCCTATAATTTTTGAATGCAATGCTTTAGAATTACGCGCCAAATGGCTTCTGAGGGCAACAAACCAGTGATCGCCATCTATCCGGGCTCGTTCGATCCAGTGACGAACGGGCACCTGGATCTGATCGCTCGCGGGGCCATGATTTTCGACAAGCTCATCGTGGCAGTTGCCCACAACCTGGAGAAGGACCCCCTTTTCGCAGTGAAAGAACGTGTGGAGCTGCTGGAGACGGTGACCTTCGACTGGAAAAATGTTGAGGTAGATGTATTCGACGGCTTGCTCATGGATTATGCCCGCTCGAAGAATGCGCGAGTGGTGGTTCGCGGTATCCGGGCCGTCTCCGATTACGAATATGAATTGCAAATGGCCATGATGAATCGCCACATCGAGCCATCGGTTGAAACTGTGTTTATGCTGCCGGCGCAGCAGTACAGCTACTTGAGTTCGCGATTAGTAAAGGAACTCGCTAGATTGGGCGGGACAATTAAGGATTTGGTGCCGCCGATTGTGGAAGAACGGCTGCGCGCGAAAGTGAGCTAAGGACGAACAATGGAACTTGCGACGGGGAGAAAAATGGAAGAAACCATCCGACTTGCGGACCGCGTTAATCGCATCAGCGTCTCGCAAACGATGGTGGTGCTGCAGGAAGCGGAGAAACTGAAGGCGCAGGGAGTAGATGTGGCAGACTTCGGTCCTGGGGAGCCGGATTTCCCCACCCCGGAGCACATCAAGCGCGCTGCAATCAAGGCTCTAGACGACAATCGCACGAAATATACTCCGGTGGCGGGTATCGCGCTGTTGCGGCAGGCCATCTGCGATTGGCACGGCGCGCAATTGGGATCGTCGTATCAGCCGGCGGAGTGCGTGGTGAATACCGGCGGCAAGCACGCGATTTTCAATGCGGTTTGCTCGCTGATTAATTCAGGAGACGAAGTAATCATCGGTGCGCCTTACTGGGTTAGCTATCCCGACATCATTCAGTATGCGGGCGGCAAACCGGTGGTAGTTCCAACGCGGGCTGAGGAGGAATTCATTTTACGCGCTGCCGAAGTGGAAAAGGCAATTACCGCGCGAACGCGCATGGTGATCGTGAATTCTCCGAGCAATCCCACGGGCGCGGTGATCCCGCCGGATGAATTCGCAAAGATTTTGGACGTTTGTAAGCGGCGGCATGTCTGGCTGCTGTCCGACGAGTGCTATTCGCATTTCACCTACGGCGAAGCGAAGCCGTTTTCCATCGCGAGCGTAGCGGGCGCAAAAGAAAATACGATTATCGCGGGATCCTTTTCGAAAACTTTTGCAATGACTGGCTGGCGCATGGGCTATGTGCTGGCGCCCAAGCCGCTGGTGGATGCTGTGGCGAAGCTGCAGAGCCAGTCCACTTCGAATCCTAATTCAATCGCGCAATATGCTGCGTTAGAGGCAATGCGCGGAGGGATGGATACGGTTGTGACCATGCTGGCGGAATACGCGCGGCGTCGCGAAAGTATTCTGGCAGGGTTGCGCGCCATCCCGGGGATTACTTGCGCCACACCGCATGGCGCGTTCTACGCGTTTCCTAACATTAGCGCGCACTTCAACAAACAAATGCCGGACGACCTGGCCGCCGCTAAGCAGCTTCTGGAGCGCGAGCATCTAGCGGTTGTTCCGGGCGAACCTTTTGGCGCACCAGGATACATTCGCATTTCGTATGCTACGTCTATGGAGCGAATCCAAGAAGGCCTGCGGCGATTCGGGCGCTTCTTCGGCCGTGCGGCGTGAAACTTTGTCCGGCGCGACTGGAGCCGGTTTTTAGCCCGCGCCCCTGGGGCGCACAGAGCCTGGCGCCATTCTTCCCTGAAAAATCGGATCTGACAGAGCCACTCGGCGAGGCTTGGCTGACTGGCAACGACTGCATCTTTGCCAACGGGCCGTATGCGGGCAAAAAGCTCGCGGACGCCTGGCGAGAAATGCCGGTGGAATGGACGGGAAGTTCTGCGCGCGGGTCTGCGTTTCCTCTTCTGGTAAAATTTCTTTTTGTGGAAGACAAGCTTTCCGTCCAGGTGCATCCGGACGACGATTATGCTGCGCGGCATGAACAAGCTGCGGGTGGTCGCGGCAAAACGGAAATGTGGTATGTCGTGCGAGCGCGGGAAGGTTCGGAAGTGATGGTCGGGCTGAAGCCAGGAGTGGATCGCGAGAAATTCGCCCGCGCGATTCAAGATGGAACGGTGGAAGAGTGCCTTCGTCACGTGGAACTTCTTGCAGGCGATGCGATTTTTGTTCCGGCTGGCACAGCGCATACCATCGGACCAGGATTCGTCCTTTGCGAAATTCAAGAACACTCTGACCTAACTTATCGCGTGTACGATTACGATCGGCGCGATGCGAAGGGACAGGTGCGTCCGCTGCATATTGAAAAAGCGTTAGAGACGATTCAGTTCGGCGAACAAAAGGGCGGAAAGATTGAGCCTGTTCGGATCGAGCGCAATTCGTTGGCGACAACCTACTTTGCCGCTTGCCGATATTTTGTTACGGAGAAATGGGAATTTGATAGGAGTCTTAGTCGGAGAGTGCGGCCTGAGCTGTTCGAGTTACTCATTTTTTTGGGCGGTAGCGGCGAGATTCACTGGGACGGCGGCACGGTTAAATATGGACCGGCGCAAGTCTGGTTGCTTCCAGCGGGGCTGGGAACATATGACTTGAGGCCGGGCTTGGATTCGCAAGTATTGCGCGCGTACGTGCCGGTGGATATGGATGCATGGGGGAGGGAGTTGGAGAATCAGGGGGTTGGTAAAAAAGATTGGTCGCGGCTGGTGCATCTGTGAGCGGCGTTAACAGAAATTCCTCAGCAAAAAAGACCATTCCGACATGCGCGGTGCTGCTTGCAGGCGGGCGCGGAACGCGTTTCTGGCCGCGTAGTCGCATGCACACGCCGAAACAACTGTTGAATATCATCGGGAATAAGACCATGTTGCGCGAAACTGTTGCGCGGCTTGCGCCTATCGTTCCGTTAAGGAATTTCTGGGTAGTGACGAACGCGGAACAATCGGCCGCGGTGCGAAGCGAACTTCGCGGCGTTCCGGCAAAGCAAATACTGGCGGAACCTGTTGCTCGTAATACCGCGGCGGCGATCGGTTTGGCTGCCATTCATTTGCAGCGCAAATATGGCGACGCGGTCATGGCTGTGCTCCCCGCCGACAGCTATATTGCGGACGCTGCGCTGTATCGAAAACTAGTACGTGCAGCCGTGGAGTTGGCGCGGACCCCTGGGAATATGGTGGTGCTTGGACTGACCGCTACGCGCCCCGAAACCGGTTATGGATATATCGAGCGGAGCGGCGTGTTTGCGCGGCCACGGGGAGTGGCGGCTTATCAAGTCCGGCGGTTCAGCGAGAAACCATCCCTGCCTGTCGCGCGCAAGTACGTCGCGTCTGGAAAACATCTTTGGAATGCGGGGATGTTTGTATGGCGCGCCTCAACTTTTCTGCATGCCTTAGAGCGTTTTCTTCCAGCCACCCATGCGGCGTTGATTGAACTCGCGAAAACCATTGGGACGCCCCGCTATGCTCCGGCGCTGCGGAAAATTTATCCACGGCTCGAAAATATTTCCGTGGACTATGCGGTGATGGAACCGGCGACGCAGTCGGATTCCGCGCTAGCCCGGGAGATCAAGGGCGCAGGTAAACCAAACGTTCACGTTTCCGTAATTCCTGCGAAGGTGGGCTGGAGTGATATTGGATCGTGGGCCGCGGTGCACGAACTGCGGGCGTTGAGGCCCGGCGCAAATGTTTCGGCCGGCCCGATGTTTGCGGCAGACGCGAGCGGAAATTATTTCTGGAGTCCGAAGAAGTTCGTAGCCGCAATCGGCGTGCATGATTTGGTGCTGGTGGAGACCGATGACGCGATTCTTCTTTGCCCGCGCGAAAGATCGCAGGAGGTGGGGAAAATCGTGAAATGGCTGGAGGAGCAGAAACACACGCACTTGTTGTGAACTGCCCGACCAAGAGTGTCCTCCCATTTTGGCTGGTATTTCCGGCCCGCCGCAATAACAGTTCCTTCCCCGTGGAAAATGCATCGCTTATACTCTGAGCCGTGACACAGATTAAATTTGGTACCGACGGATGGCGCGGCGTTATCGCCGACGATTTCACTTACGAGAATGTTCGTACGGTGACGCGCGCGATTGCGCGTTATGTGGTTCGCGCCGAGAAACCAGGAGCGGAAGTATTGGTGGGGTTTGATACGCGCTTCGAGTCGGAGAAATTCGCGCGAGTTGCGGCTGAAACTCTCTCGGCTGCCGGCATTCGCGTATCGCTTGCCACGGAGGCTTGTCCGACGCCGGCGCTTTCACTTTTGGTGCGCATGCGCGAGGCCGCTGGCGGAATCCAAATCACCGCGAGCCATAATCCCTTCCGCTGGAATGGAATGAAATTCAAGGCTAGCTATGGGAGTTCTGCTTCTCCCGCGATTGTTGCGCAGATGGAAGCGGAATTGGTAACCGTAATGCGCGGTGGTGTCCCTCCGCTTCCGGCCAGAAAAGATTTAATCGGTTCGCTGGATGTGCGTACTCCGTACTTGGAAACTCTGGCAGGTCTGGTGGACTGGGAGCGTTTACGAGCGGCGAAATTTCGGTTTCTGATCGATCCGATGTATGGGGCTGGGCGCGGCCTCTTGCGCGATCTGTTTCGCCGCAATGGAATTGAATGCGACGAAATTCGCGGCACGCGCGATCCTCTTTTTGGCGGCGTGAATCCCGAACCTATCGAACCTCACGTGGAAGCTCTGCGCCAAGCTTTGAGGGGTGGAAAATACGATGCAGGATTCGCGTTTGACGGAGACGCCGATCGCATCGGGGCCATGGACCCCAACGGGACTTTCATTACGCCGCACCAAATTTTTTCGATTTTGCTCTGGCATTTGGCGGGGACGCGGAAAGTGAGCGGAGATGTAGCGAAAACGTTTTCCACCACCAAAATGATCGACAAGATCGCTGCTAGATTCGGACGCAAAGTTTGGGAAACGCCGATTGGGTTCAAATACATTTGCGATCGCATGCTCGAAGGCGACATTCTGCTGGGCGGTGAGGAAAGCGGCGGAATCGGGACAAAGCTGTATCTTCCAGAGCGGGATGCGACGGTGAACGCGCTGTTGTTGGCGGAAGTAATGGCCTGGCACGGTAAGAGACTTGGCGAACTAGTGGCGCTGCTTCATCACGAATTTGGCGAGCATCATTACGGACGCGTGGATATTGAGGTTACCGATGGGCAGAAGAAGAAGGCGCTCAGCTACTTCGCCAATGGGAAATTGACGAAAGTTCTCGATTGGCCGGTCACGAATCGCGAAAATCTGGACGGCCTGAAAATATATCTCGGCGATATTGGCTGGGTGATGTTGCGGGCGTCCGGCACCGAAAACATGCTGCGGATCTATTCAGAAACAACACGAGCGGATACCACGCGTCGCGTTCTCAACCGCGTTACCGAGCTAGTCAGAAATCCCCATTGAGATCTAGTTTTGAAGGCTACAATTTTTAAAAAGGAGGGGAACGTGGAAGTTGTGAACCTGAACGATAAGTTGGCGAAAGTGAAGGAGTACTGGAGCCCGAAAATTGTCGGCGAGTTGAACGATACTTACGTGAAGATCGTGAAATTCACGGGAGAATTTGTATGGCATCATCACGACGATGAAGACGAACTTTTTCTGGTAGTGAAAGGGCGGCTGCGTATGAAATTTCGCGATCGCGAAGTCGCAGTTTCGCCCGGCGAATTCATCGTGGTGCCGAAGGGCGTGGAGCACATGCCGGTCGCGGACGAGGAAGTTCAGGTGGTTCTGATCGAGCCTAAGACCACGCTCAATACGGGCAATGTACGTAACGAACGGACACGCGTAGAACTCGAGCATTTGTAAAGTGGAAAAGCTGTGTGCCCCAGTTTGGGCAAAAGGCAGAACAAATGAAGCGGCGACTTTATACAGTTGATGTTTTTACCACCAAGCGTTTTGCCGGAAATCCGCTCGCAGTGGTTACCGACGGCGATGGGCTTTCCACCGCGAAGATGCAGGCTATCGCGCGCGAGATGAATCTTTCAGAAACCGTCTTCATACAGAAACCGACGAACAACCGCGCGCTTGCACGCTTAAGAATTTTTACTACTACCAAAGAGCTGCCATTGGCCGGGCATCCCGTGATTGGGACCTGGTTCCTGCTCGCGGAGCTCGGCGTGGTGCCGGCATCGGAAGGAAGCGTCCATATACTGCAACAGACCGGCGCGGGAATTCTGCCTGTCGAATTTACATTCCATGACGGACGGCCGGTTTTGGTGACCATGACCCAAAAGCCTGCGGTTTTTAAGCGCGCCGCTTTTTCTCGCGCGGCGCTTGCCGGAACGCTTGGATTGAAGCCGAGTGATCTGGCTGCTTCCTTGCCGATCGAATTCGTGTCTACGGGAATTTCAAACTTAATCGTGCCGTTGAGCCGGCGAAGCGTGCTGCCTAAAATTCATATGAACATGCGGGCGCTCGCTCAACTGATTTCGCCGAGCGGGACCATGGCCTATTGTTTCGCTCTGGGTGGACGCGGGAAAGTATTTGCCCGCGGGATGCTTCCCTGGGGAATGCTGGAAGACCCGGCAACCGGTTCGGCAGGAGGATCGCTGGGGGCTTATCTGGTTCAGCATGGACAATTGCGGCCGTCCGAAGAGCTGACCATCCTGCAAGGAGTCGAGATGGGGCGTCCTAGTGAGATACGCGTGGTCGTGGCGTCCGAGCGCGGGAAGCTCACTCCCCAGGTGAGCGGATCTGCGGTGCGCGTCTTCGAGGGCGAGATTGAAGCCTGATAATCTCCAGACAGTTTGAGTGTAGGACCGTGCAAGTTGTTTGCTGACGAAGTAGCCGGCGATGCCTCCAGGAATATCCGCTTAAACTTCGAGAGATTTGTAAGCCGCGTCTAAGACTCCATTCAAAAATGAAGCAGAGTCCGCTGAAGAAAATTTCTTCGCGAGTTCGAGAGCTTCGTCGATAACGACTTTGGGCGGCGCGGTGCCGAAGCGCAGCTCGTAAATCGCCAAACGCAGAATGCTGCGATCGACTGCTGCCAAACGTTCGAGCTTCCAGTTTTCAGAAAGCTTTTGAACTAGCTTGTCGCTAGGCTCCGCTTCGGCCATGGCGCCTTCGAAAAGTTGATTCGCAAATTTTCTGGTGGAATCGGCGGCTCGCGCGGATTTCCAAAAATGTTGTTCCACCCGCGAGGCTTTTTGGCGGGTGACGTCCCACTCAAAGAGCATCTGAAGCGCGAACTCACGGGATTTGCGGCGAAGTGTCATTTACGGAAAGGCCGGCGGGGACCATTCGAGTTGGGCGCGGAGTTTCTTGAAAGCTTGCGCGACAAGTGAGCCATCTCGATGGCGGCGAGCCCGGATTCGTAACCTTTATTTCCACTTTTCAGGCCGGCGCGATGGATGGCTTGCTCGAGGGTGTCGCAGGTGAGCACGCAAAGAATCATGGGAACGCCGGAATCGAGTTGTGCGAGCTGGATGCCGCGGGCGGTTTCAGACACCACCACGTCATAATGTGAAGTCTCGCCTCGCAGGATGCAGCCTACGCAGATAATCGAATCGAAACGCTTTGACCCAGCCAGCTTTTTTGCCGCGATTGGAATTTCGAAAGAGCCAGGAACGCGGACGATCTCGATTTGTTTTTCGGCGGCGCCGGCGCTTTGCAACGCTTCGAGGGCGCCGGTGAGCAAACGGTCAGTAATAAAACTATTGAACTGACTGACCACGATTCCAAAGTGAAGTCCGGTGGCCTTCAGCTCGCCGCGTATAGTGGATGGCTTGAATTCTCCGGCCATCTAGCGCCCCTGAAATTTCGCCGGCCGTTTTTCGATGAAGGCGCGGGTGCCTTCGCGCATATCTTCGGTGGCGCAACACAAGCCAAAAAGAGTTGTTTCCAGAAATAGACCTTCTTCCTGCGGCATTTCCATACCGTGCTCGATCGCTTCCATCGCATATTTCACCGCCAGAGGCGCGTTGGCGATAATTTTATTAGCAATAGTTTCTGCAGCGGAGAGCAACTCAGCAGAATCGACAACTCGATTCAGCAGACCGATACGCAAAGCTTCGTCGGCGGTGATCATGTCTCCGGTGAGAATCAATTCGTGGGCTACGCCTTTGCCACAAAGACGCGGCAGGCGCTGCGAACCTCCATAACCGGGAAGAATGCCGAGCTTAACTTCAGGCTGTCCAAGCTTCGCGTTGCGGCTGGCGATACGCATAGTTCAAGCGAGTGCGAGTTCGCATCCGCCGCCAAGGGCAAAACCGTTGATCGCGGCAATGGAAGGCTTACCCATGGTCTCCAAGCGATGGATAATCTCCTGGCCGAACAAGGAGAAATCTTTTCCATCGATTGGCGTGCGCTGCGCGAGTTCGTTAATGTCAGCTCCAGCGATGAAGGCTTTTTCGCCAGAGCCGGTGAGAATCAGGACGCGGACGGAATCGTCGTGGCGCGCTGCGTTCAAGCAATGGCCCAACTCTTCAATGGTCTTGCGATTCAGCGCGTTCAACACATTCGGTCGATTAAATGTGATTCGCGCGATTTGATCCTTTAGGTCATAAAGCAAATTTTCGTAAGCCATAAGTTCCCCGTCAAAAATGATGGATTGCGGCCCCGCCATAGTAACCGAATTGGTGCGGATTGTGCAGGACTGCAGGTGTCGTTTCAGGCGACCGATTCGACAATGACGGCGATTCCCTGGCCACCACCGATGCACGCGCTGGCTACCCCGTAACGCGCCCCGCGTCGTCGTAACTCGAGAAGCAATGTCAACACGAGCCGCGTTCCACTGGCAGCCAATGGATGACCGAGCGCGATTGCGCCGCCATTGACGTTCGTTCTATCGCGCGGAAAACCGAGGACTTTTTCCACGGCGAGATATTGCGCGGCGAAAGCCTCATTCACTTCGATTAAATCCATTTGGTCGAGCTTAAGCCCGGCGAGTGCAAGGGCTTTTTGAACCGCGGGAACGGGGCCGATGCCCATAATCTGCGGAGGAACTCCCGCAGTTGCCCACCCAACAATGCGGCCGAGCGGTTTCCATCCGCGCTCTTTCGCAATTTTGGAGTGGGTGACGACAACGGCCGCCGCGCCGTCAACAATTCCGCTGGCGTTTCCTGCGGTTACGATGCCATCTTTGCGAAAGGCGGGCGGAAGTGCTTGCAGAATTTCCATGGTGGTTTCAGGCCGACGGTGGTCATCTTCACAGACGACTACGGTTTTCTTGCCCTTCTTGACTTCAACGGGAACGATTTCGTCTTTCCTGCGGCCATCGCGGACCGCTGCTTCGGCCGCTTGCTGGCTGCGCAAGGCGTACTCGTCGCAAGCGATACGCGTGATCCCATGTTCGGCGGCGAGATTTTCCGCGGTCTCCGACATACTAAAGCCACAGTAGGTGTCGTAAAGGCCTGACAGCAGCGAATCTTCGAGCTTACCTTCGCCCAAACGGAACCCGGCGCGCGCACCGCGGATCACGTGCGGGCACTGCGACATATTTTCCATGCCGCCGGCCAGAACCAGTTTCGCCTCACCAAGCAAAATTCTTTGCGCCGCCTGCGTGATGGATTCCATTCCCGAGCCGCACAAACGATTTACTGTAACGGCGGGCGTCTCGATCGGCAGGCCGGCTTTCAATCCAACGTGGCGCGCACCGTACAGAGCGTCTGCGCTGGTCTGCATCACGTTGCCGAAAATAACATGATCAAATTCGGATGGATCAGCGCCTGCGCGACGGACTGCTTCCTTGCCGGCGGCGGCGCCTAGTTCAATTGCGCTGGTGTTGTCGAACGAACCCATATAACGCGCCATGGGCGTGCGCGCTCCCTGCAGAATTACCGCGTCGCTTATAAACATGTGTCCTCGATATTTATGATTTTATATTGTAACAATTTGCAGGTGTATCGCTTTAGGGAGTCGCAAGGGATACAAGAGTATTGCCGCCGAGCTGCCGAGCCTGGTCCAAACCAGCTTCGGCGCGATTGATCCATTCTGTAACGCGATCCTCGGACTCGTCTCCGGGCCGCGATGAAGATTCGGCGACGATAGCGCTGATAGTCAAATCGGCAGCGCCCCAAGATGGCCGCGCGGTGGAAGCGACCTGACGAAGTTTTTCGGCGAGAGTCTGCGCGCTTTCCAGCAAAGTATCCGGCAAAATAAATACGAGCGACCAAGTAGAATATTTTACCGCAATATCGGTCTGGCGAACCGCAGAAGACAGAGTGCGCGCTAATTGCTCGATGTAATGTTCGACAGCGGCGTCACCATGTTGGCGCACCAACTCCCCGCCACGGTCTATGTGAATAATGATCAGCGAAAGAGGACTTTTCTGCGCGCGAGCGCGATTCGATTCAGCCAGCAAGCAATCGATGTAAGCGCCGCGGTTCAGCAATCCGGTTTTTTCGTCAGCGACGGCCAGCGAGCGCACCAGTGACCTTAGCCGTGTGTGATTTACAGAAAGAACTAGTTGATCGCCGACCGCTTGCAGAAAAAAACTTTCGTTTGGCTTCCATTTTCGAACAAATGCCTCCCCTACCAGTAAAGCTCCCGAAGGCGCTTGGGTTTCTTTATCCGTAAGCAAGACACCGAGCGCGGACTCTAGTCCGATCTTGCGCAGCGCAGGTGTTGTAGAAGCTTGGAGTTCAACCCCGCCGAGGGAATCTGGTGATACTCGGGACAACAATCCAACGATGGTGGAGATGCCGGAGGCGCCAAGGTAGGGAAGACCTGCAGCAGAATATTCGGCGGTGCTTTGCGGACCTTCCCCAGGCGTGCCGACAGCCACCAGACAACGCGAGGCACGCAAATGTTTGCCAATTTCGGCAGAGGTTGTGGACAAAACTTCCTGCGGCGTGGGTTGGCGATACATCAGACGATTGATTTCCGCGATGGCGGCAAGGTCGCGATGGGTTTCTGCGGCCGTAGGTGCAGCTACGAAAGGAGCGCCCAACAATTCTGCGGCCGGCGCGGCGATCGGGGCAGATTTAGGAGCGGCCTTTACCGGCGCACCTTTGGGCCACCAATTGGCGCGCTCGTACAAGGTGCGCAAACGTTCGTTTTTTTCTTCTTCCCCTGGAAAAAGCTCCGCGATGCGTTCGAGGCGTTCCACCGCTTTCATTTGCAGGGAGTATTGCAGGAAGATTTCCACTTGGACTACCAGGTCCTCGAGTGCCTGTTGAGCACGCTCTTCCTCAGGCGCCCGTCCCACACCTTCCGACGTATCTCTTCCAGCGCCCGTGAAACCATCCGTACGAGTGGAAACCGTGGCGGCCTTCGCCGCGCGCGCAAGAATATTCTGTAAGAATGCGGGATCGGCTCTGCCTTCGAGCTTTGCGATGCGTTCCTGGTTGCGGTAATCGTAGGGATCGATGTCCACTAAACGATCGAGCGCTTCGCAAGCTTCTTTGACCTGGCCGGCGGCCAAGTACAGATCGAATAGGCGCATGAGTGCGTCAAAATACTTAGCCTCGCGATTCAGTTCTTCGTAGAGGCGCGCGACAACCTCGGCCAGGGCAATAGAAGCTGGATGAAGCGCAGCGAGCCGGTCCATTTGTTCGGACAGATCAGCTTCCTTGCGGCTGGCACGCATCCATTCTTTAGTCTGCATCAGAAGAACAGCCGCTTTCGCATCCTGCCCGGCGCCGATGTAAGCTCCGGCCACTTCGAAGAGTTTTCCGAAGCTATCAGGCTTCTGTCGGTAATAAGACTCGAAAGTTTCTCTGGCGCGATCCAGTTTTCCCGTGCGCAATAGCGCTTCGCCGTAAAGAGCCAGGAAAGTAGTGTCGTCAGCTGTGGACGAAAGAGGGCCAAGAAGAACTACGGCGCCTTCTGCGTCTCCTTTGCGCAACCTCGCTTCGGCAAAAAGTAACGCGGCGGTTCGGTCTTCAGGTGAAAGGTGATGAGCGCGGCCAAAATATTCAAGGGCTGCGTCCAATGCACCCGCCGCTTGGATGAGTTGGCCAGCGCGAAGATAACTCCGGGAGGCCATGTCGGAATGTTTCAAGCGTTCGGCTTGTTCACCCAGGACGGCGTGGCGCGCCGGATTATCCGGATCGAGCATGGCCATACTTTCATAACAAGCTAGTGCTTCGATGCCCTGTCCTTGCTGTTGGAATAGCTCGGCAGCGATTCCAAACTGTTCAATCGCTTCCGAGGGACGGTTCTGTTTTTGAAGCAGCGTGCCGTAGCGCATCAGGCGGTCGGCAGGCTGCGGATGCGGGCGAAGAAAACGTACAAAGACTGCCGAAGCTTTGGCGCCATCGCCAGCTTCGATCAGCCGGTCAAACTGGATGCCATAGTAGTGCGCGGCTACCGACGGCTCGTTCAGCCTGGTATAAATGTCGGCCAGAGCCTGCAGCGATTCCTGGTGTGCGGGAGCTTCTTCTAGAACTGCCTGATACTCCGCCACAGCCTCGCGGAGCTTATTTTTTTCGAGGTTGCGTCGAGCGCGGTCGAGATGTTTGTTTAGGTCCTGAGCCATGGGAAGTGGCGCACGCTTGAAAATTCACGGGCTCGCTGGGGAAGTCCGCATGCTTGCGTCTGCCGCGAAACTTGCTGCGCACGAAAAAACCTGCGCGAACTTAAACTACAACTATATAACGGACGGATATCCTGTCCAAAAATCAATGCGAAGAAGTTGCGAAGAATAACAAATAAATACCGATTTATTGGAAGGAAAGGACTGTTCTAGGTAGAACAAGGGGCAGATCCGCGCGTCTGTGTGGGCAAATGGGTAACCGTTTCTCGCATGGATTTAAGAGACAAGCCGCTTCGCAGGAGTGCTGCGAAGCCCAAGAAAACAAAGGGAATGGTCAGCGCCAGGAATGCGAAAAATGAAAAACCGGTAGCGGTGTTTTTGTCGACTTGAAAAACACTTAGGCCTAACACGCAAAAAAACTGGTAGGAGCCGACGTTCGCGGGAGCGTTAGGAAGGGAAACTCCCAAATTGATAATTAACAGAACAACGATTGCAGCTAGAAATGGCAAGTTCAAGTGATACGACTTCATCATGGCCCACAATCCCATCACCTGACAGAAGGGCATGAAAACAGACGCCAGTACGGCCAGGTAGAAACTGGGCGCCGTTCCCATGGCATGTAGACCGAGAAGGGCCCGCATCATTTTTCCGGGTAACTTGCGCGGACCGGTCCCCAGAGAAGGATCCTTGCCCAGCTTTACTTCAAGATAAAATATCATCAGTACGATAATCGCAAGCAGAGCGAGAGTTATGACCCCGAGGGTATCGGCCACGCGCTGAAATTTACGCGGCAAATCGACCATCAGGGAAACAACCGCTAGCGAAGCCGTGGCGATTACAAGGTCGACGAGACGCTCAACCCCCACAGAACCGGCCACGCGACCGATGGTAATGTCTTCGGAATCGGAGATGAGATAACAACGAAGCAGTTCGCCTGGGCGGAGCGGAAAAACCAGGTTGGCAAAAAGTCCGGCATACACGGCGCGAACAGCGTGCGACAGCGGGATTTTTCTGAACGGTGTCAGCAAGAATTTCCAGCGGAGCGCCTGGACACAGTAGCTAAGCACATCGAAAGTCATACCGATCAGTACCCACTTCCAACTTACGTTGGAAAAATCCTTCATGGCCTGGACGATATGGAAGTCGTGCAGCACCCATATGAGACACCCGATTGAAAGGGTGTAACCGAAAATCAGGGGGATTCTGGACCTCTCGGGCTCGGCGGTCTGGAACAGGGTGATCAATTCGAAGGGCTCGATAACTTTGGCGTGGTTTGCTCGATCATCATTGTAGGTCGTGAATCGCCCTGTATAGGTTCAACAAGACGCTTCTTTGGGCTTCCGACTGGTGAAAGGAACCCGAAACCCGGTACAGCCTACGATAACAGGGTCTGCGAGGCAATCCGTGAGTTAGCTGGGTTTGCCAGGATTCATCCTCGAACCTGCCCAGGAGTCATGTTCATTTCAAAGCGTAGAGATAACTGCAACGGTATGACCGCTGCGAAGAAGTGCCGGGATTATACCTAGTTCGCCGTAGCGGCCAGCGGTCAAGTTATTGGCAATACTAGAATTGGGGGCGGAGTGCTAGCGCGTGTTTCCTCCTAGGCAAGTGTCGATCGCTGTCTGCCACTCCCTGCCCATTTCTCGATCGCTATTTCCTGACTTGGCGACCTGCGCGTTGAAACTGGGATTTAAGGCTGTGCGCCGGTAAACAACCTTCACACCCGTGGCGGAAGGTCCTTCTTCTTCCAGATGAATGTCGATCAGGACTGCTTGCGCGTCCGGGATGACGTAAACATATTGGACGTGACCTTTTTCCAGATCCAAGGCGCTGTTCACCCAAACGCTGCGCAAATGGCCGTGGGCAACGGTGAAGACTTCGCCGAAAGTGTCCCGCTCGGGCGAAGGATATAAGAACTTCGGGTTCCATTGGCCCTCTCCCCAAGCACGCTCGGCAGAGGCGCCGAAGAGCGGAGCGACAGTTTTGTATGGGCCATGAGCGGTGAATTCAAACTCGTTTTCGACGTGCACGACCGGACCGGCGGCCTCCCGCCGCGAACGGAGGTGCAAAAAAGCCAAGGTCGCTACTGCGGCCAGCAACAGAACAGAGATGACGATTAAAGTGCCTTTCACTTGCGCCGCTCCTTCAATTGATGGCTGTCGGATGCTTTCAGTGTTAGCCCGTAGATCTTCTTAAACTGCTCGATCTCTTTCAGCGTTTGTGCGGAAAAAGGGGCTAAACCTTCGAAAGCATGAAGCACGACTCCTTCCAACAAGTCGCCCAGGGACATGTCTTTTAATTCCGCAACGGCTTTTAGGACCTTTAATAAGCGCTTTTCCAGGCGCACTCCGGTCTGCACGCGCTCTACCTCAATCTGGGCGTGGGTGTTCGTTTTGTTCATGGTACATATGTACCTTGGTACACAACACAAACGCAAGTAGATTTTTGCAAAGGGGCCGTGAAGATGCCGGCTAATAAGGGCTGGCTGATTTCTATAGAATCGATCCGGCGAACGACCCGCGGCGTCAGTTCCCGTTCAGTGTTGGCGGTGGCTGGAGTTGTGAATCTATGGCACACTCGATGGTTTGAAGGACGCAACGGGCGGCTGCCGACAATCCCGCTTTAAGCGGTTACGCACAGCGCAAAAATAGACATGGATCCTCAGTTCATCCGGAATTTCTGCATCATCGCGCACATCGACCACGGTAAATCCACGCTGGCCGATCGTCTGCTCGAACTCACCGGCGCGCTTACGCAGCGGGAGATGACCGCGCAGGTGCTCGATTCCATGGATCTGGAGCGCGAGCGCGGAATCACCATCAAAGCGAAGAGCATCCGGCTGCACTACAAAGCGCGGGATGGCCACGAGTACCGCTTGAATTTGATCGATACGCCCGGCCACGTGGATTTCTCTTATGAGGTTTCCCGTGCGCTTTCGGCCTGCGAAGGAGCTTTGCTTGTGGTGGACGCCAGCCAGGGTGTGGAAGCGCAAACGGTAGCAAACGCTTTTCTGGCTTCGCGGCACAATCTCACAATTATTCCGGTGATCAATAAAATCGATTTGCCGGCTGCGCGGCCCGATCACGTCAAAGAACAAATTGAAAATGTTCTGGCGATTCCAGCCGATGATGCCTTGGCCATCAGCGCCAAGAGCGGGATCGGAGTGGAGGAGGTGCTGGAGGCCATCGTTCGGCTGGTGCCTCCGCCAAAAGGCTCTGCGGAGGCCCCGTTGCGGGCGCTGATCTTCGATTCGTGGTTCGATTCTTATCGCGGGGCTGTTGTTTTAGTGCGCGTGATGGAAGGCTGTCTTACGCGCCACATGAAAATTCGGTTGGCTGCAAGCGATGACGTATATGAGGTGGAAGATCTGGGAGTGCTCACGCCAAAACCCATCGTGCTGGATGAGCTTTCCGCCGGCGACGTGGGATTTATCATCGCTAACATCAAGCGCGTGGCCGATGCGCGTGTGGGCGACACAGTTACCGAGGCAAACCGGCCCGCGCCGCCCCTTCCCGGATTTGAGGCCATCAAGCCGATGGTTTTTGCCGGACTTTTTCCAGTGAATGCCAGTGATTACGAAATGCTGCGTGATGCCCTGGGGAAACTACAGCTTAATGACGCTGCATTTTTCTACGAGCCAGAGAATTCGGTCGCGCTTGGTTTCGGATTTCGATGCGGATTTCTGGGCCTGCTGCACATGGAAATCGTGCAGGAACGTCTGGAGCGTGAATTCGGCATCGACCTGATCACCACGGCGCCCAGCGTGCAATATCGGATCACCACGAAGGCCCATGAAACGATGGAAGTGGACAATCCGACGAAGTTTCCACCGCCCGGTTCGATCGAAAAAATTGAAGAACCAATTTTGACGGCCATGATCATCACATCGGAAGAATCGGTGGGCGGGGTTCTTTCACTGTGCGAAGAGAAACGCGGCGTGCAGAAGAAATTCGAATATCTCTCGCCGACGCGAATCATGCTGACGTACGAGATGCCGCTAAACGAAATCGTGCTGGATTTTTACGACCGATTGAAGAGCGTCTCGCGCGGCTACGCATCATTGGATTATCACTTGTCGGGATATCGCGAGTCCGACTTGGTCAAGCTCGACGTACTGGTCGGCGGCGAGCCGGTAGATGCTTTGACCATCATTTGCCATCGAGATCAATCTTACGAACGCGGGCGCGAACTGGTGACTCGCCTGCGGAAATTAATCCCGCGGCAAATGTTTGAGATTGCCGTGCAAGCCGCCATCGGAAGCCACGTGATCGCGCGGGAAACTATCAGCGCAATTCGCAAGAACGTGATCGCGAAATGTTACGGTGGCGACATCTCGCGCAAGCGGAAACTCCTGGAGAAACAGAAAGAAGGCAAGAAGCGCATGAAGCGCGTGGGGCGCGTCGATATTCCGCAGGAAGCTTTCCTCGCCGTGCTGAAGGTCACTAGCTCCTCATCCGACGACGAGTAGTATCGATGGCAGGAAATTAAAGAATGTCTAGAGGATATTTGAACGCTTTGGTGTGCAGCGGGCCCGGGCTACTGCTCGGTTACTTTTTTGGCGCGGACGGTGGCGCCGAGTTCACCGCGAGCCAAGCGCACTGAAATATCTTCTCCCAACGAAACTTGCTCGGGCGAGCGCAAAACCTTCCCTTCCGCGTCATAGGCGATAGCATAGCCACGTTCGAGCAGTTGAAAGGGGCTGCGCTCTTCCAACCGAAGCGCGGCGGCTTCCAGGCGGCGACGCTTCGCAACTAGTGCGCGGGCAGCGCGTGTTTGCAATTCGACATAACGCTGATCCAGGTTTCGACGCAAACGTCCCACCCGAGCGCGCAGATCCAGCGCGGCAAATTGCAAACGTGCGGCTGTAAACTGGCGCCGCTTTCGCGTGACGACTTGGTTCAGCGCGGATTGCAAAGCATTTCGGTCCCTTTCAATGTGGCGACGAAGGAGGTGTGCACGGCTTCGCAGATCGAAGGAAGCGACGCGCGTGCTCGCTTGCGCTAGACGCTGACGTGACATCATGAACTTTGACTGCAGGCCGCTGGCAAGAATAGACGTGAATTCGTCAACCTGCTGCCGACGCCGGCGCAGCAAGAGTTCGAGCTGCCGGAAGGCGCGGTGGGTCTGCAAATCGCGCGAGCGATGGCGCAATTCTGAAAGGTGGTAACGCATTTGATGGACCAGGCGGCCGGAACGCTCGGACAGATGGTTTTCCAACTCCTGGCGGGAACGCACAACAATTTCTGCGGCAGCCGAAGGCGTAGGAGCGCGCAGATCAGCAACAAAATCCGCAATGGTGAAATCGCTCTCGTGACCGATTCCGGTGATCACCGCAATTTCCGATGCCACAATTGCGCGAACAACTATTTCCTCGTTGAAAGCCCACAAATCTTCGAGCGAGCCGCCTCCGCGCGCGACAATGATCACTTCTACAGATTTCGCTCGATTGAAATAACGTAAGGCTGCCACAACTTCACGCGCCGCGAAGTCGCCTTGGACTTGCACGGGGTACAACATCACGTGCGCATTGGAAAATCGACGCTTTAGAATACGCAGAATGTCGAGAATGGCGGCTCCCGCGGGCGAGGTGACCACGCCGATACAACGAGGGAGAA